>BNJS01003080.1_pt1 | contig 87488 bp, 99 predicted proteins | sample 8540461 | NCBI WGS metagenome assembly BNJS01 (sample SAMD00202454, study PRJDB9452) | human saliva metagenome | isolation source: human saliva | place: Japan
GGGCTACTGGTAAACTGCCGTTTGACGCATTGCTGATATAAAGGCGCATAAAAGCCGAAGGCCGTCTGAAAAATTTTTTTCAGACGGCCTTCGGCTATCGAGACGGATAAGGGCTGTTACATCGGGCCTCTTTCAGGGGCCGTGTCCGTCGTCGGGACCGTGCATGTGATGATGGTGTCTGCCGTGTCCTTCAGGACCCGGGCCCGGGCCAGGGGAACCACGCAGCCGGTCAGAGCGAGTAGGGGCGGCGGCAGTTATGCCCCAAGCCCAGTGCGGATTTGATTTTTAGACAAATGAATCATAGTATTCTCCTTTGATGGGAACGGGGTGGGGAACGGAAGGATTCTCGCTTTCTCTGGGAGTATGAGATTGAAAACAACAAACCGCTCCCCGAAGATTAACCGTTTTACGCCACGCACTTTAACGGACGGCCGCGTTGCAGTGTACGCGGCTTGTGTAAAACTTGTTTTCCGGTTTTCCGTAAAATCAGCGGCGGGATGCGTTTATTTTGATTCCCATTAAATCCGATTAAAACAGGTAAGGCCGTCTGAACAAAAATCCGTTTGTTCAGACGGCGCTTCGTTCAATACGGGCATTTCCACAAATCGGGCCGCATCGTGAAAATCCTCATCATCGGCAGCGGGCAGGTCGGTTCGACCGTCGCCCAAAACCTCGCCTCTTCCTCCGCCAACGACGTTACTATCGTCGATTTAGACGAAAAAGCGCTGCACAGAATCGGCAGCCGGCTGGACGTGCAAACCATAGTGGGCAACGGCGCATCCCCGTTTGTCCTCGAACAGGGCGGGCGCGGCCGATTCCGACCTGCTGCTGGCACTGACCCGCAGCGACGAAACCAATATCGTCGCCTGCAAAATCGCCGCCGACCTGTTCAATATTCCCAGCCGCATCGCCCGCGTGCGTTCGGCGGAATATCTGGAATACCTGCATCCGTCGGCAGACGGCGGAGAGGAAGCCGACAGCCCTGGGCATTTTTCGACATTACCGAAACCATCAGTCCCGAACAGCTCGTAACCGAGCAACTTGTCGGCCTGCTCAGCTATACCAGCGCATTGCAGGGTTTTGCGCTTCAGCGACGACAGGGCGCGGATGGTGGTGGTGCAGGCGCGGCAGGGCGGTTTGCTGGTCAACAAAGAAATCGCGCAGATTAACGAGCACCTGCCCGAAGGTGCCGACTGCCAGATTTGCGCGGTTTACCGCAACAACCGCCTGATTGTACCCTCGTCCAAAACCGTGATTATCGAAGGCGACGAAGTGTTTTTTCGTCGCCAGTACCGACAGCATCAACGCCATCATGCGCGAGTGCGGCCGAACGAACAGCATACCCGCCGCATCATCGATTGCCGGCGGCGGCAAAATCGGCTACCGGCTGGCCAAACAGCTTGAAAACGAATACGACATCAAAATCATCGAATACAGCAGCAGCCGCGCCGAGATGGCTGGCGGAAAACCTCGACAACACCTTGGTTTTTGCAAGGCACCGCCACCGACGAAACCCTGCTCGACGAAGAATACATCGACGAAATCGACGTTTTTCTGCGCCCTGACCAACGACGACGAAAACAATATCATGTCCAGCCTGCTGGCGAAAAAACCGCGGTGCCAAGCGCGTGATTACCATCGTCAACCGTTCCAGCTACGTCGATTTGCTCGAAGGCAACAAAATCGACATCGTGGTGTCGCCGCATCTGATAACCATCGGTTCGATACTCGCCCACATCCGCCGCGGCGATATTTCCGCAGTTTACCCGCTGCGGCGCGGCACGGCAGAGGCCATCGAAGTGGTGGTGCACGGCGACAAAAAGACCTCGTCCATCGTCGGGCGCAAAATATCCGACGTGAAATGGCCGCAGGGATGCCATTTTGCCGCACTGGTGCGCGGAGACGAAGTCATTATGGCGCACCGCGGCGGAACGGTCTTGCAGGACGGCGACCATATCATCTTCTTCGTTTCGCGCCGCCGCGTGTTGCGCGAACTGGAAAAACTGATTCAGGTGAAAATGGGCTTTTTCGGTTGGGCCGCCGTTTTTTTCAGACGGCCTCCCAATGTTATTTTTCAATACTTCGATAAAAAGGTGGAAACTATGTTACGCAACGTTTTGATCGCTTCCCTCATCGCCGCCAGCAACCCCTGCCTGCCTCTGCCGAGCCGCTGAACTACAATGTCGTCGAATTTTTCCGAAAGCGCAGGGGATGAAAGTGCCGCGCGATACCATGACCGCAATGTTCCGAATCCGTGCCGAAGGCAAAGGCGGCAGGCCGTGAACGCCGCTTTTACGGAGAAATTCAACGATTTCAGCCGTAAGGCCAAAAAGCGCGTTCAAAAACCGAGCTGATCGGCCGCAACGCCATGCCGCGCTACCAATACAACAATGGCAAAACGCACGCAAAACCGGTTGGGAGAAAGCGCCGAATTAAAAGTGGAGAGCAAAGACTTCGCCGCACTCAACCGCCTGATTGCCGAGACTCAAACCAGCGCCGAAGTGGCGCAGACCTATTTCAGCGTATCAAGCAGAAGCGCGAAGAAATCATCGACCAAGTCAGCAAAAGCCGCCCTGCTGCGCTTTAAAGAACGCGCCCAAGCATTAACGCGCACGCTCGGTTTCTCGAATTACAAAATCGTCAAACTTAATTTGGGACATGTCGGCAGCCAAGTATCGGAACGAAGCACCGAGGCCGTCATGATGCGCAGCAAGGCTGTCGCCATGTCGATGGCCGCCTCTAGCGAAGAAATGGATAATGTGTCTCCGGGCAGCGAGGAAATCAGCATTACGGTAGACGGCAGCATTCAGATGTAAGGCCGTCTGAAACGGCACGAGGGCAGTGCCGGAAGCCTCACCCGAAGCAAAAAGGCCGTCTGAAAACCCTTCAATCGTTTTTCAGACGGCCTTTGCTTGTTTTAAAACTATCGGCAAAACACGATTAACGCGGATGAACCATATCGGCGGGGACAACCAGTTCGTCAAACTCTTCGCCCTGTCAGCAAGCCCAGTTCGACGGCGGTTTCGCGCAGCGATTTGTCGTTTTTGTAGGCGGTTTTGGCGACTTTGGCGGCATTTTTCGTAGCCGATTTTTGCGGTTCAGCGCGGTAACGAGCATCAGGGAATGGTGCAGGAAATAGTCGATTTTTTCCGGCACGGGTTCGATGCCCTCGGCGCAGTTTTCGTTGAAGCTGTTGCACGCGTCGCCCAAGAGGCGGATGGATTGCAAGAGGTTGTAGGCGATAACGGGCATATAGACGTTCAGCTCGAAATTGCCCGACGCACCCGCCATGCCGATGGTGACGTCGTTGCCGAACACTTGGCAGCACACCATGGTCATCGCTTCGCATTGGGTCGGGTTGACTTTGCCCGGCATGATGGACGAACCCGGCTCGTTTTTCGGGGATTTTTGATTTCGCCCAAACCGCAGCGCGGGCCGCTTGCCAGCCAGCGGATGTCGTTGGCGATTTTGTTCAGGCTTGCCGCCAGCGTTTTCAATGCGCCCGAAGCGGCAACGGCGGCATCGCGTCCGCCCAAGGCTTCAAATTTGTTCGGCGCGCTGACAAACGGCAGGCCGGACAATTCGGCGAGTTTGGCGGCGGCTTTTTCGGCGTATTCGGGATGGCTGTTCAAACCCGTGCCGACCGCCGTGCCGCCCAAGGCAAGTTCGTATAAACCTTTGAGCGCGTCGTTCAGACGACCTAAGCCGTGGTCGAGCTGGGAAACGTAGCCGGAAAACTCTTGTCCCAAAGTCAGCGGCGTCGCGTCCTGCAAATGGGTGCGACCGATTTTTGACGATGGGGGCAAATTCTTTGGCTTTTTTGTCCAATGTGTCGCGCAGGGCTTGGACGGCGGGGATGAGGTGGCGGTTGATTTCAATCGCGGCGGCGACGTGTATGGCGGTCGGGAACGCGTCGTTGGTCGATTGCGCGTGGTTCACATGGTCGTTGGGATGGACGGGCTGATACGCCGCCAAACCCGTACCGGCGATTTCGTTGGCGCGGTTTGCCAGCACTTCGTTCATGTTCATATTGGACTGCGTGCCGGAGCCGGTCTGCCAAACCACTAAGGGGAACTGCCCGTCGAGCTTGCCGTTCAACACGTCGTCCGCCGCCTGTGTAATCAAATCCGCCTGCTCAGGCTTAATCCTACCAGGGAAACATTGGTGGCGGCTGCGGCTTTTTTTCACCAACGCCAAAGCATAAATCAGCGGCTGCGGCAGGGGTTTCGCCGCCGATTTTGAAATTGTTGCGGCTGCGCTGGGTCTGCGCGCCCCAATAGGCTTCGGACGGGACTTCGACATTGCCCATGGTGTCGTGTTCGGTACGGGTGCTCATTTAGTGCTCTCCTAAAAAAATTAATGCTGCAAGCGAGAATAATTATAACGATGAGACGATGAACTTGGAAAGTATGGGAAAGACTGCATATAACATTGTTAAAGAATTATTGATATGAAACAAAGCACTGAAAAAGATGTGCTTTTAGGTTGCTTTAAAGAAATAATGCGGCGACAAGGGATTAGCCTTCCTTTACTTCAAAAATCCTTTAATAGCATAATAAATAGAAATTATTATCAAAAATTTATATGTCTTGAGACAAATGGGCGAAAAGTACATCTATATTTCAGACGGATTCGATATGGAGACTGGAAAATGGAACTGAAAAAGACGTGATTTCTTAAAAATGACCGCCGCGCTGGCAGCCGCAGGCGTTTCGCCTTCGCTGTTGGCGGCGGGAAAGAGCAGTTTACCGTGTACGGCGCGCCGGCGTTGCCCAGCGTAACCATTGCCGTAGCGGCTTTTGCAGGGCAAGCTGGCGAAGCAGGCGGATGTGTCGCTGAAGGTTTGGCGTTCGCCCGACCAGCTTCGCGCGGGCGTGGCGAGCGGGCAATTTAAAGTGATGATGAGCCCGAGCAATGTCGGCGTAAAACCTGCGCAACCAAGGGCAGAAAGTCGGCATGGTGAATATTTTTGACCAACGGCATCACGCAGTTGGTCTGCAAAAGGCAGCGCGATTGCCTCGCCGCAGGATTTGGTCGGCAAAAAATCCTCGTGCCGTTTAAAAACGACATGCCCGACATCGTGCTGCAAGCCTTGTTGAAAAAACTGAAAATCGACGCGCACAAAGTCGGCATCACTTACACCGCCACGCCACCCGAAGCAGTCGGACTGTTTTTAAGCAAAGACTACCACGCCGCCATCCTGCCCGAACCAATGGCGAAGCGCGGGTATGCTCAAAGGCAAAACCATGGGCGTAAACGTCGTGCGCGGCTTTGACTTAGTGAAAGCATGGGGGCAGGCTTTTGACACCAAACCGCTGATTCCGATGGCGGGCATCATCGCCAACGAAGAATATTTCCACGCACACAAGGCGCAGTTCGACATCTTCCATCAGGATTTGAAAAACGCGCTCAACTGGATACTTGCCAACCGCCAAAGCGCCGCGAAAAATCGGCAAAACTACTTACCCGCCCCCGAACCCGCCCTAGTCATGGGCTTTGGACGGCGCGCGGCTGACGGTAACCAAAGGCAGCGAAGTAAAGAACGAGATTTTTGAAGTTTTACGAAATTCTGATGCAGTTCAACCCGAAACTCTTGGGCGGCAAGCTGCCGGATAACGAGTTCTTCTTGGCAAAGGAGGAGAGGTCGTCTGAAAAGGGTAGGGTGGTTGCGAATGCCTGATTTATCATTTTTCAGACGGCCTGTCAGATAATAGTCAGAACAGTACATAGTCCGTCATTCCCGCGTAGGGCGGAATCCAGTCTTGATATTGCAGGAATGTTTTAAAATTGCAGCGACGTCAAACTTTCTGGATTCCCGCCTGCGCAGGGAATGACGGCGGTGGTCAACCGTGGGTTGAGTTGTTAAACCCAACAAAACTGTCGGATTGCTTGAATGTTGGGTCACTCCCCAATCTATGCTCACTAAATTTTTTTCAATAACCGTGTACATTGTTTAAATCTTTAAAAAGAATGAGGAAAATATGTCTAACAAAATAAATAGATTCAATAATGATATCATTCCTTTATGGAATCAGGTTCAGAGTGTTGTTAATGAAATTGATGAATCGCATGTATACCAGATGAATGCATAGAAAATTTTGCCTATCTAAAAAGATAACTGATTTCTTATCAAAAAGCAATATCTTGTGTTGATGCTGATTTTTTTACCTATGAGTTTTTATAGATAATATTAAATCATATTTAAAATGATATAAAAAAATTATCTGATTAATACTCAGAATTATACAAACTTCTATTATATTTCATCCGTGGAAGGCATGTTGGATAATTTGTTATACACAATCTTTCCTTTGTTTTTATATAAAGGAGAAACAATCGAAGGCTTGAGGGCAGGTTTGAATGGATACTCAGAAGTCATCACTAATTATGTGAGAAATGGGTTTTCGAAATAAAATCAACTCAAAAAAATATAAGTAAAATTAAAGATGAATTAGCAAATGATCTCAGATAAATTTCATGAGCTTAGAGTTGAAATAGAGGAATATAGAGATTTAATATTTTCAAAGGGTGGGGCAAGAGAGAAGATTGAAGATTTATTGAATAATTCAGTATCAAAAATTATCTGAAATAGAAGGTCTTCATGATTCGATTTATGATGAAGATGGATTAAAACAAGAAATTGACAAGTTTTATGCAGACATTTCTGATACGAACAATGATATTAATGAGTTAAAAGGATAAGCTTGGCCACTTTACAAGGATTGGAGCAATTCTACGATAAAATTTTTGGCAAAGATGATGAAAATGGAAATAAAACAGGTGGATTAAAGCAAGAAATTGAGCAAAGAAAAAAAGATTTAGATGAATTTAAGCAGAATCAACAAAACAGATATGATGAGCTTAATAAACAAATTGAAAAATTTATTACCAGGAGCGACATCTGCCGGGCTATCTAGTGCATATAATGAAATGAGGAATAAATTTAGTAAAAGTGCAGAATGGTATGCAAGAGGATTTTATGTTTCATTATCTATTTTGCTTGTTACTGTCTTAGGTATAAGAGATGTCGTATTAGTGGATACGATTCCTCTAGATAAAGGGATTTGGATCAGTCTTCTTGTGTTATTAGGAAATTTTGCAGTAAAAATGCCTTTTATAATTCCAGCGTTATGGTTGGTAATATTTATGTCAAGAAGGCGAAGTGAAGCAGAGAGATTATCACAAGAGTATGTACATAAAAGAGGTTTGGCTGAAATCATATGACAGTTATAAACAACAAATTGAGAAATTATCAAAAAGAAGATCAAAAAGAACTATTACCAGTATTAATGGAAGGTATGATCAGGCTATTTCTTTAAATCCTGCGGAAACGCTAGATAAAAACATCAAAGTGATAGCCCTATTTCAGAAGTTTTTAAAAGATAATAAATTTATAGATTCTATTGCAGATAAAATAAAAAGCTCTTCTAAATACTTAAATAAAGCACAGCAAGAGTAGGTTGAGCTTAGCCGCAGGCATAACTGAACAAAACACCGTAATCCCAAACCAAGGCCGTCTGAAAAACACTATTTGGGAAATCAAGCTGTTTCGTTGGGTTACGGTGTTCCGTCTAACCCAATCAACCATTTTTTCAGACGACCTATCGTTCCCCAGACCATCCCCATCAACCAACACTCAAACCATGATTAAAACCGACAAAATCCGCAAACCGCAGCCTGCGGTGTTTTACATCATCGACTACCTTTTGGAGCGGCTTTGCCGGTTTGAGCGTGACGATGGTGGTGGTGGCGTTGTGGGCGTGGGGCAGTGCCGTGTTCGGTGAGTTTATGCTGCCTGCGCCGGTGGAGGTGTTTCAAAAAGTCGTTTGATTTATTGAAACATTTTTCAGGAAAAACGAAATCGGGATTTCGCTGTGGCGGTCGGTGGTGGGCATTTCGGTTGCGCTGGTAGCGGGATTGGCGGCGGGGCTGGTGGCGGGCAGTTTTAAGACGGCGATGGCGTTGCTTAAGCCTGTGATTACGATTTTGTTGGCGATGCCGCCGATTATTTGGGTGGTGATGGCTCTGTTTTGGTTCGGTTTCGGCAATCCGAGCGTGTTGTTTACCATCATTGTGTTGGTTGCGCCGCTGACGTTTGCGAGTGCGGCGGTCGGGATGGCGAGCGTGAACAAGCAGCATGAGGAATTGTTTGACGCTTATAAATTAGGCCGTCTGAAAAAAATCCGTTATCTGTATATCCCGCATCTGACGGGCTATGTGATTTCCAGCATCGGCGTGGCGGTGGCGATGGGGGTGAAGGTGGTGATTATGGCGGAACTCTTGGGCGCGAGCGAAGGCGTGGGCGCGCGGATTGCGGATGCGAGGGCGATGCTGGAGACTTCGACGGTGATGGCTTATGTGGTGTTGGTTATCGTGTTTGTGTCGCTGTTTGAATATCTAATTACCAAGCCTTTGGAAATTTTGTTTATGCCGTGGAGAAGATGATGCTCTGTCTTGAAAACGTGCGTTTTGAAATTCTCCGCGACCCCATCGTGCGCGATTTCAGTTTGAACCTGCAACATGGCGAAGTGAAAGCCTTGTTCGGGCCGAGCGGCTGCGGCAAGACGACGGTTTTGCGGTTGATTGCGGGCTTGGAAACACCGAAATCAGGCACGATACGCAATACTTTTCCGCAAAACGGGTTTTTCTGTTTCAAGAAAACCGCCTGCCGGAAAACTTGACCGCGATGCAGAATATCGCGATTTTTATGGACAAACCCGATGAAGGCGAAATCATCGCGCTGGCGGCGAAAGTCGGGCTGACTGCGGGCGATTTGAACAAATATCCGACCGAGTTGTCCGGCGGTATGGCGAAACGGGTGGCGTTTTTGCGCCTGCTGCTGTGTGGCTGCGACCTTGCCTTGCTGGACGAGCCGTTTGTCGGTTTGGACCGCGATTTGCGCGATATTTTGGTCGCCATGCTGGTGGAAAAAATCGAGCGGCAGGGCATGGCGTGTATGCTGGTAACGCACGACCGCTTCGAAGCTGCACGCCTGAGCCATGAAATCATGCTGCTTTCCACTAAGGGCATGAACGTGCAAAACGTGATGACCCTGCTCACGCCGCTGTCCGAACGCGATTCGGCTTTTGAAGAAACCGTGGTAGCAAGGGAGTTTCAGGGGATTCATTATTATGAGTGATAGAAATTTAAATTTCTGACAAACCTTGCGGTTCGTTGCCCTCTCCCTAACCCTCTCCCACTTGGGGAAAGGGGATCAGATTTCTCAAAAGTCAGAGAGCCGTAGAATTGGGAATCAGATGTCAGGTAAACCTGAAAATGTTCAGGCTCGACAGCCCAATTCCCTCTCCCCGCTGGGAGAGGGCTAGGAGAGGGTAAGCAAGCCGCAGGCTTTGCCTCTTTAGCGAAAAGATACGAATCTGTTATCCGAACGCGATTCGGTTTTTTTGAAAAAGCCGTGGTGCCAAGGGGGCAGAGGATTCATTATGAGGTGCTTTATGTTTTTCGACTGTGATTACTGCTGCTGTTTTTATATATTGCTACAGCAGTAGATTTGTTGGTAATACTATTAATATTTTTTTGCTAGAGCAAATACTAGAAAAGAATATCGAGATATTTATATCGGACAATATTTAGGTTCTGTAATTTTAATATTAGTTAGTTTATTTCTAGCTTTTTGTTTTTGCATTATGTTCCGGAAAAAAATGGGTGTTGGGTTTATTAGGTTTAATACCGATTTACTTAGGTATTAAAGTTGCTATTTACGACGATTGTGAGGGCGAAAAAAAAGAGCTAAAAAAAGAATTGGATGAAAAAAAGGGTTGTCAAAATTAGTCGGTATTGTTGCTTTTGGTTACAGTTGCTAGTTGTGGTGCAGATAATATTGGACTTTTTTTGTTTCTTACTTTGTGACTTTAGATCTTGTCGACTTATTAGTTACTCTTCTTGTATTTTTTTAATATTGATTTTTTTGTTTTAGTATATACAGCACAAAGATTGGCTAATATTTCAGGTGTTGGTGAAATTGTAGAGAAGTTTAGTCGTTGGATAATGGCTGTTATTTATATTGGTTTAGGGTTATTTATTATTATTGAAAAATAATACAATTCAAACAATAATATCAATAATATGAATGATAAGGGCATTTGAGTATCTGACGAACCTTGCGGTTCGTTGCCCTCTCCCTAACCCTCTCCCACGGGGAGAGGGAATCAGGTTGCTGAAAATTAGAGAACGTAGGATTGAAAATCAGATGGTAGGCAAACCTGAAAATGTTCGGGTTTGGCAGCTTAATCCCCTCTCCCCGTGGGAGAGGGCTAGGAGAGGGCAAGCAAGCCGCAGGCTTGCCTCTTTGGTGAAAGGTACGAATCTGTCCGCCCAATAAATCCATAATGGATTGCTATATATAACAACTGATCATTATATCTCTGCAATACAAATTGGAACTTGGAAAAATGAGTATAACTTATGCAATTAGAGATTATCGTAGTAAAATTTATACGGAACAAGATTTTTCATAATCAAATTTCAAAAAAATATTTTCTATACAAGATTATTATGGGAACAATCTTGATGCTCTGTGGGATTTATTACACAAATGTAGAACGACCGATTACTTTGGTATGGAAAGATGCTATGTTCTCAAAAAAATCAATTAGAAAATATATTTATTGAAATAGTAAAGGTTCTAGAAAGAGTTAAGAAACAAGATGAGGATTATGGATCTCGAAGAAAAATTTAATTATATTTTTAGAATAAGTAAACCCCTAATTACATTACGTACACAGGCTTAAAACTCCCCAGAGCCAATTAAGCAATCCGAAAGCATCTTCAATGCAGAATCAAGCCAAGCGATGAATAAATTTTTCACCCACCCCATGCGGCCGTTTTTTTCGTCTGCGCGGCGGTGCTTGCCATACTCGGCGCGTTGGTGTTTTTCATCAGCCCCGGCGCTATCGTCCTGCACCGCCAAATCTTCTTAGAACTCATGCTGCCTGCGGCATACGGTGGCTTCCTGACTGCCGCCATGCTCGAATGGACGGGCTATCAAGGCCGTCTGAAACCTGTCGCTACTTTGATGGCGGCATTGTTGCTCGCCGCATCCGCCATACTGCCCTTTTCGCCTCAAACTGCCTCGTTTTTCGTCGCCGCCTATTGGCTGGTGTTGCTGCTGTTCTGCGCCTGGCTGATTTGGCTCGACCGCAACACCGACAATTTCGCCCTGCTGATGCTGCTTGCCGCGTTCACCGTTTTTCAGACGGCCTACGCCTCAACTGGCGATTTGAACTTACTACGCGCGCAAGTACATCTGAACATGGCGGCGGTCATGTTTGTATCCGTCCGCGTCAGTATTCTTTTGGGCTCGGAAGCCCTTAAAGAATGCCGTCTGAAAGACCCTGTTTTTATTCCAAATATCGTTTATAAAAATATCGCTATTACTTTCCTGCTCTTGCACGCCGCCGCCGAACTTTGGCTGCCCACGCAAACCGCCGGTTTTACCGCGCTTGCCGTCGGCTTTATCCTGCTCGCCAAACTGCGTGAACTTCACCATCACGAACTCCTACGCAAACACTACGTCCGCACTTATTACCTGCTCCAGCTCTTTGCCGCCGCAGGCTATCTGTGGGCAGGCGCGGCGAAACTGCAAAACCTTCCCTTCTCCGCTCCCCTGCACCTGATTACCCTCGGCGGTATGATGGGGGGCGTGATGATGGTGTGGCTGACTGCCGGACTGTGGCACAGCGGCTTTACCAAACTCGACTACCCAAAACTCTGCCGCATTGCCGTCCCCCTGCTCTTTATGGCTGCCGTCTCGCGCGCTTTCTTGATGAACGTGAACCCGATATTTTTCATCACCGTCCCCGCGCTTCTGACCATCGCCGTATTCGTACTGTATCTTTTCACGTTTGTACCGATATTTCGGGAAAATGCGTTTACGGACGATCCGGAGTGAGGGGATGGGGAAGTTCTTTATAAAATTTTTTCTCTTAGGAAGAAATTTAGAAGTAATTTTTCCTCACAAATTTTTGTTGGCTATACTCATTAATTTGTAATTTTTAGTTGTATAATCAATCCGATTTTTCACTATGGAACATCATTATGAAAAATGTTTTGAAAGCCTTGGTCGCTGCTGTTTTTTTGCCGTATCTGCTTTTGTCTGCATCCGCTCGCGGTATGCACTAAGCACAAGCCTTTGGCGTTTGAGGAGTTGCCGAAGATTTGTCAGCAGTATTTTACCCGTGCGGAGGTGTGTTATAAGAAGGCGGGGATAAGGCTGAGTTTCAGCGCGGCAACACTAAATTTCTGTGGCAATCGCTGCCTGCTGCGGATTTGGGTCAGCGTGAGCGTATGTGTCAGATTGCGATGGATTCGTTTGCGGAAAAAAACGCGTAACCTTCATTGCGAATAATTGCCCTGTTTTCAGACGGCCTTTTGACCTTTTTCCGTGCGTGTTTCCCAATATGACTTTTTCTTCTGTTTTTAAGGAGATGCTATGCCGACTGTGATTACCGACCCTGCCAGACTTGCTTCCGCCCAAGCCTTGTTTACGGAAATCATCCGCACTGCGCTGCCGCAAAGGATAATCTGCACCGTGTCGGGTGCCGGCGGCGGCTTTTGAGACGGAGGCGGCGTATTCGCTCGAATTGAACTTGTGGTATGCGGTGCAGCGGCAGGATAAGAAATGTTGGAACGGTTTCGGCATCGGTGAACCGTTAGGCGGGAAGAAGGTGTCGATTGCGGCGGAAATCAATTTCCCGGCCGCAGGTCTGAGACCGCGCGGTATCGGGGTGTTTGCCGAAGACGGGAAGGGCGGGCTCTGGGTGCTGCACCGCGGCAAAATCCGCGGCGGTAAGGGAATTGTTTTTCCGATATTTTGGCGGTGAAACGGTTGCGGCGGATGATGGCGGCAGGGAGGATACGTTTGCTCTAATCGGCAGGGTTGGACGATGCGGATTTTTGCGGCGAAACTGGCGGCATTTGTGTCGGAAGTGTTGCGGATTAAGGCTGCGGCCAAAGGGTTGAGCGGGTATTTGTGAGGCCGTCTGAAAAACGTGTTTCGGATTTCAGACGGCCTTTTAATGTGCCGGATGGATTTTTCAGAAGCTGTGCGTGCAGGCTGTTTTCATGATAAATCAGAAAGTTGGTGTGGTTACATGCCGTTATTCCTGTCGGGCGGTTTGAAATCGGCTATAATGATTTGCGAAAAAATTTTTCATTAAGAGGATAGTTTATGAACCGTTTGTACCCGCACCCGATTATTGCCCGTGAGGGCTGGCCTTTTTATCGGTGGCGGTTTGATTTTTGAGCGTGCTGTTTTCGATGTGCTGCGGCTGGTGGTCGCTGCCGTTTTTGGGTTTTCACTGCGTTTGCCTTGCAGTTTTTCCGCGACCCGGCGCGCAATATTCCGCAAGACGCGGAGGCGGTGTTAAGCCCTGTGGACGGGCGCATTGTGGTGGTGGAGCGCGCGCGCGACCCTTACCGTAATGTGGAGCGTTGAAAATCAGCGTGTTCATGAACGTGTTTAACGTGCATTCGCAAATAGCGCCCGCCGATTGTACGGTAACGGCGGTGGAATATACGCGCGGCAAGTTTATGAATGCGGATTTGGATAAGGCAAGCACTGAGAACGAACGCAATGCGGTTTTGGCGACTACGCAGTCGGGGCGCGAGATTACCTTTGTGCAGGTTGCAGGTTTGGTGGCGCGCCGGATTCTGTGCTACACCAAAGCGGGCGAACGGTTGAGCCGGGGCGAGCGTTATGGCTTTATCCGCTTCGGTTCGCGCGTGGATGTGTATTTGCCTGTCGACGCGCAGGCCATGGTGTCCATCGGCGACAAAGTTACGGGCGTAAGCACGGTATTAGCGCGCCTGCCGCTCCATGCGCCTGTCGCCGCCCCCGACGAATCCGCTAAAGCTGAAGCTGCGGCTGTTGTGTCTCAGGATGAAATCGAGGCTTCGGCCGAGAAAGTGCGCGAGGCGGCAGACAAAGAAATCAAAGGTTAAACGCCTGTGTGAATGGAAAAGGTTTTCAGGCCGTCTGAAAACCTTTTTACGGCCGGATAGGGCGCGCTTACTAAAAGCCATTGCCGTAGCCAGATTGGGGCGGCTATTTCCGCCGATGCGGGAATGACGGCGGCAGACGGAGTTTGTCGGGAAGTTTGACTTGTTAATCGAAACAAATGATTTGGCGGCTGAGGCCGTCTGAAAAAGGACGTGGTTTGAGTGAAATAAAATGTTCCAAGTCGATAAATCGCTGGAAAAACCCGAACGCGTGATGTTGGTCGGGGTCATACTGGATACGGATTATGCGGCCGGCGGTGCGGGCGGGCAGGTTTTTATTCCGCCGAATCCCGCAAAGCACATTTTCAGACGGCCTTGGACGAAGCCCGCCGATTTGGTACGCGCCACGGGCGGGGAGTTGGTGGCGGTGGAAACGTCCAAACGCGACAGGCCGCATTCCGCCTTGTTTGTCGGAACGGGCAAGGCGGAAGAGTTGGCGGCTTCGGTGCGGCTGCATGATGTCGGACTGGTGGTGTTCAACCGCGAGCTGACGCCGACGCAGGAACGCAACCTGGAGAAAGAATTGCAATGCCGCGTACTCGACCGCGTAGGGCTGATTTTGGCGATTTTTTCGCCAAGCGTGCGCAATCGCAGGAAGGCAAGTTGCAGGTGGAACTGGCGCAGCTTTTCGCATCTGAGCGGGCGGCTGGTGCGCGGTTACGGGCACCTGCAAAGCCAGAAAGGGGCATCGGCCTGAAGGGGCCGGGCGAAACCCAGCTGAAACCGACCGCCGCCTGATTAACCAGAAAATCACCGCATTGAAGCGGCAGTTGAAAAACGTGCGGCAGCAGCGCGCCACACGCCGCCAATCGCGTATGGGCGGCCGTCTGAAAACTTTTTGCCATCGTCGGTTATACCAATGCGGGAAAATCCAGCCTGTTCAACCGTCTGACCAAGGCAGGCGTTTTGGCGGAAAACCAACTGTTCGCCACGCTCGATACCACGGCGCGGCGGCTGTTTCTGTCGCATGAAGTGAGCGTGATTCTGACGGACACGGTCGGTTTCGTGCGCGATTTGCCGCATAAGCTGGTGTCGGCTCTTTTTCCGCGACCTTGGAAGAAACCGCACTGGCGGACGTGCTGCTGCATGTAGTCGATGTGTCCAATCCCGAATTCGGGCGGCAGATGGAGGATGTGAACGCGGTATTGGAAGAAATCGGCGCGCATGAAATACCGCAGCTTGCGGTATACAACAAAGATTGATTTGCAGCCGTCGGAAGAAAGAAAAACGGGCATTGTGCGCGATGCGGCCGGAAAAGCGGCGGCGGTGAATATTTCGGTGGCGGAAAATCTGGGGTTGGACGACTTGCGTCAAGCAATGATAGAACGTGCGCTGGAAGGCTGACGGCGAAAGTCGGGCCGTCTGAAAATGCCGGTAAACTAGGGAGAAGGTTTATCGTTTGTTTCAGACGGCCTGAAGAGGAAAACCGGAATCGGAAAGCCGTTTACGCCGAGTGTTTTTTCTTCACATGAGGCAGGTTTTCATAAACCATCCAAACGGCCAAAGTCAGATAAACGATGCTGGAGAGGACGCCGATGACGGCGAAGAGGGCATGAGTCGGTCAATCATGATGGTACCCAGGGTCAGTAAGAAGTTGTTCGCAAAAGTGTTTTTTTATTTGAATGTGAAGCCGCGCAGGGTTTCGTGCTTATAAGCTGTTTCCGCGGTGGCGGAATGTGGGTATAGTATGCGGGCGAAACATTTTTCAGGTCAATCGGGATTGTCGTAAATCTTTTGGGAAAGTTTCCGAAAACGTCCGGAAAAACAAAGCATATTATTTTTAAAGGTGTGGATTCAAATAGGTATTCGTACTAAAAAATAGCCCGTTTTTTTGTTTGAAAAACAAAAGAATAATAATGTTTTCGCATATTTTTATTTTTCATTAATGAAAAAGTAAAGAAATTGAATTTAAAATGTAAAAATGAAGCAATTCAGCCACACCTGCGGCGGGAAAAACGGCCTGCCTGCACGCACACACCATATCGTAAAAAAACATCATGAAAAAAACAATTGTTTCCACTGCGGGCTGGAAGTGCCCGAAAATGTCCGTTTCCCCGTCCGTTTTTGAAAACGAAGAACACGAGACCTGTTGCGCAGGCTGTCAGGCCGTGGCGCAAAAAGCATTATCGACGCCGGACTGGGCAGCTACTACAGCAGCGTACCGCCGAGGCGGAAAAAGCCGTGTTGCCGCCGCCGGACATGCTGGCGCAGTTGAAACTTTACGACTTGCCGGAAGTACAGGCCGATTTTGTGGCGGCGGGGCAGGGCGGAGAACGCGAGGCCGTGCTGATGCTGGGCGGCATTACCTGCGCGGCCTGCGTATGGCTGATTGAGCAGCAGCTTTTGCGTTTTGGACGGTGTGGTGCGGGTGGATTTGAATTACAGCACCCACCGCGCCCGCGTGGTTTGGGACAATGACAGGACTGCTCTGTCGGACATCCTGCTGCGGATTCAGTCTACGGGCTATACCGCCTCGCCGTATGACGTGCAGAAGGTAGAAGTGCAGGCGCAGCAAGAGCGCAAGCAGTCGATAGTGCGCCTTGCCGTGGCGGGGCTGGCGATGATGCAGACCATGATGTTTGCCGTGCCGACTTATTTTTACGGCGGTGACATCGAACCGCTTTACCTGTCGATACTGCACTGGGGCGGTTTTCTGATGGCGCTGCCCGCCGTGTTTTACAGCGCGCAGCCATTTTTACCGCGGAGCGTGGCGCGATTTGAAAAACCGCCGCGTCGGTATGGATACGCCGATTGCGCTGGCGATTGTGATGACGTTTGCCGCGGGATTTACAGCCTGGCGACCAATGCGGGGCAGGGCATGTATTTCGAATCGATTGCCATGCTGGTGTTTTTCCTGCTCGGCGGCCGCTTTATGGAACAGATTGCGCGGCGCAAGGCGGGCAGTGCGGCGGAGAGGCTGGTGAAGCTCGTCCCCGCTTTCTGCCACAAAATGACAGGTTTCCCTGCCGACGAAGAGGTTGAAGAAGCCGTGGTCGCGCAGCTTCAGAGCGGCGATGTGGTGCTGGTGAAACCCGGGAGGTGGTGCCGGCGGACGGTACGGTGTTGTCGGGCGAGAGCGAAGTCAACGAAGCGATGCTTACCGGCGAAAGCCTGCCCGTTGCCAAGGTGCGCGATGCCAAGGTAGTGGCGGGTACGCTCAATACCACAGGCCCGCTCGTCGTCCGTATCGACAGCGCGGGCAGCGGCACGCGGCTGGCGCATATCGTCAGGCTGCTCGACCGTGCCCTTGCGCAGAAGCCGCGTCTGGCGGAAATGGCCGACCGCTACGCTTCCGCCTTCGTTTTTCGGCGAACTGCTGCTGGCCGTGCCCGTGTTTGCCGGTTGGGCTTGGTATGCCGATGCGCAAACCGCGTTGTGGATTACCGTCGCCCTGCTGGTGATTACCTGCCCGTGCGCTTTGTCGCTGGCGACGCCGACCGCGTTGGCGGCTTCCACCGGCACGCTGGCGGCGGAGGGGTGTTGGTCGGCGGCAAGCAGAGTTTGGAGACGCTGGCGCAAATCGACGACATCGTGTTCGACAAAACGGGAACGCTGACCAAGGGCGAGTTGTCGGTCAGCCAGATTATCGGTTTAGGCCGTCTGAAAAATGATGAGGCGCTTGCAGTGGCGCAGGCGCTGGAGCGGCAGTCGGAGCATCCGGTTGCCCGGGCTATCCTGCGTTGCCCGCTTTCAGACGGCCTGCTGCATATCAGGGTCGGGCAGCGCGTCAACCGCGTCGGGCACGGCGTCAGCGCGCAAATCGACGTCGGCGGAAAAACGCTGGTTTGGGCTTTGGGACGGGCCGGATTCGTGGCCGAAACGGCAGGCGCACTGCCGCCGGATGCGGCACATATCACGCACGACGGCAGCATGGTGTTTTTGGGTAATTCCGAGGGTTTTCAGACGGCCTTCCTGCTGGAGGACGGTATTAAAGACGGCGCGGCCGGTATGGCGGCCGAATTGAAGAAACGCGGGATGCGGCTGCACCTGCTGAGCGGAGACCGCACTGCCGCCGTCGCCCGTGTCACCGTGCAACTGGGTTTGGACGAATACCGTGCCGAAGCCGCGCCGGAAGACAAACTTGCTTATGTCGAAGGCTTGCAGCGGCAGGGGCGGAAGGTGCTGATGGTGGGCGACGGCATCAACGATGCGCCCGTACTCGCCCGTGCCGATGTGTCTGCCGCCGTTGCGGGCGGAGCCGATGTTGCGCGCGACGGGGCCGATGTGGTGCTGTTGGGCGACGATATGGGCGTGCTGCCGCTGATGATTGACCAGCCGTGCGCACCCGTGCCGTTATCCGCCAAAACCTTTCGTGGGCGAGCGCATATAATATCATTGCGGTTCCGCTTGCCGTGCTGGGTTATGTCAAGCCGTGGATTGCCGCGCTGGGCATGAGTGCCAGCTCGCTGCTGGTGCTGGGGAATGCGCTGAGGCTGCTGAAGAAGTGAACCGAAGGATTGTATCTCCCGCGATATTGAGGCCGTCTGAAAATCTGTTTTTCAGACGGCCTGATGTTTCAGGGATAAACGCGGAACTATTTTTCCGGCTTTGTCCGCGTCCAGCATCGGTTTCAACGCCTCCCACACCTGCGGCAGTTCGGTGAAGCCGTCCGAATCCATCAGATGCCCGCCGTTCGGGATATGGATGACGGGGCTGTCAAGGCGTTCGGCCATGCTCAGGGTCAGTGCGGGCGGGACGTGGCTGTCGTTGTCGGACACGAGGCATTGCTTGGGCATACGGATGCGGCCGAGCACGGAGAAATCGGGAGCGGCCCCTTTAATATAGGGATCGAGTTGCGGCAGCGGCGGCAGCGGATCGGCAAAAACCCGCCGCCAGTACCAAACCGCCGATTCTTTTCGGGCTGCTGGCGGCAAAGGAAGTGCAGCAGAGTGATGCAACCTAAGCTGTGGCCGACGAGGAAAGCGTTTTTCGTCCGGCTTGCCGATGTGTTGGTCGAGGGTGAATTGCCAAGACTGGACGGTCGGATTGCCGGGATTGGGCATGACTAACGCACCGGCTCGCACGCCGCAGGCGCGCGCCTGTGCCGCCAGCCAGTCAAACCAGTTGCCGTGGGGATTGCCTTCAAAGCCGTGTACGATAAAAAGCGCGTCGGGTCATGATGTTCTTCCTTTCCAGCCTGTTTTGCTGTTGCGGCAATTTTACATTCTTCTTTGAATTATATCGCAAACAGACATGAGGGCCGTCTGAAACCTTGCTAAGGGCGTTTCAGACGGCCTTTGACTACAGGTGCGCCGCTTTTAGAAATAACCCGCCTTTTTGCGCTCTTCCATCGCCGCTTCCGACACGCGGTCGTCCATGCGCGTGGCACTGCGTTCGGAGATGGTGGCAGCCGCGGTTTCGGCGATGATGTCTTCGGGCGTGGCGGCGGTGCTGGCTACGGGGCAGGTGCAGGAAATGTCGCCGACGGTACGGAAGCGCACGTCGCGGTTGGCTAACTTCGCCTTCGCGTTTCGGCGTCAATGGGGTAACGGGGACGAGCAGCCCGCCGCGTTCGACGACTTCGCGTTTGTGGCTGTAATAAATCGGCGGCAGCGCGAGGTTTTCGCGGGCGATGTATTGCCAGATGTCGAGTTCCGTCCAGTTTGAAATGGGGAACACGCGCATGTTTTCGCCGCTAAAGAGCCGCGTATTGTAGAGCGACCACAGTTCGGGACGCTGGCTTTTCGGGTCCCACTGTCCGAATTCGTCGCGGAACGAGAATATCCGCTCCTTCGCCCGCGCCTTTTCCTCATCGCGCCGAGCGCCGCCCATCAGCGCGTCAAAGCCTTGTTCTTCAATGGTTTCCACCAGCGTAACCGCCTGCGCGGCGTTGCGCGAATCGGTTTCGCGGCGCAGGACGACCGTGCCTTTTTTTGATGGAATCTTCGACGCTGCCAACCACCAGTTGCACGCCCGTGCGCGCTACGGTTTCATCGCGGAACTGAATCACTTCGGGGTAATTGTGCCCCGTATCGACGTGCAGTAGCTTGAACGGCAGCTCGAGCGGGCGGACTTCGAGTTTGAACGCTTTAACCGCCAGCGCCAGCAAAACGACGGAATCCTTGCCGCCGGAAAACAGCAGTGCGGGATTTTTTTCGCTTCGGCGACGACTTCGCGGATGATGTAGATGGATTCGGCTTCGAGCCAGTCTAAGTGGCGGTTTTGGATGGACATGTTTTTCTCTTTTGCAGACTCCGTGACAGGCGATACTTTTAAACAGGCCGTCTGAAAAAGGGAAAGAATGGTTTGTTCGTTATTAAGATGATTTCGTTATATATGCCCAAAAGCATGCGAACGTAAGAATGCGAGGGGATAACGGATGTTTCGGCACCTTTAATTTTCGGCGCAGAATGCAGTCAGGCCGTCTGAAAAATTCCAGACGGCCTTTATCTTTAATCAGTCGGGTCAGACAGCGGACGTTTCCGATTCAGCAGGAGAGACGTCTGCGGCGGAAGCCGTTTCGGGCTGTTCTTCCTGTGCCGCCGCTTTGCGCGCGGCTTGGGCGGCCAAATCCTGCTGTACGGCGGGATGTTGCTGGGCGATAGCCTGCTCTTCCGGGCTGACTTCGCCTTTGAAGCGGTTATTCAAATCAAAACGTTTGCCGCCGCGAGCCAGTGATTTCAGATAACGCGGACGGCGGCAGTGGTTGGCCAGCACGCGCGCAATCAGGGACGGGTCAAAACTGCGGCAGCGCGGCAACCAAATCCTGATCGATACCGACTGCCAACGGTTTGAAACGTTTGAACACATCATATTTGCTGTAGATATGGTCGGCAATCATATCGGTCTGCTTTTTCTTGCTCATGGTTTTGGACGGCGGACTTCAACGCTGCGCCCAAAGCGGTTTCTTGTGTCATTTCAGTTTTATTCCTGTGTAACGAATCCGTGGATTTTTACGGCAAATTTCCGCCATTGTAGTATAAAGCGGATGTTTTGGCTAAATTTTTAGGGGCGGCGGGCTTTGCCTGCACGGGCGATGTTAGGCGTATCAACGGCTACGTCGGCATTTTGCGCGCGATGGCGCAGGGCGTGGTCGATGAGTACCAGCGCGAGCATGGCTTCGGCGATGGGTGCGGCACGCAGGCCGACGCAGGGGTCGTGCCCTGCCGTGGGTGGCGAGTTCGACAGGGTTGCCGTTGATGTCGATGCTGCGGCGCGGGGTGGCGATGGAACTGGTGGGTTTGATGGCGATGTTGACGTGGATGTCTTGCCCGGTGCTGATGCCACCGAGGATGCCGCCTGAGTAGTTGGACAAGAAGCCTTGCGGGGTAAGTTCGTCGCCGTGTTCGCTGCCACGCTGGACGACGCTACCGAAGCCTGCGCCGATTTCTACGCCTTTGACGGCGTTGATGCCCATCATGGCGTAGGCGATTTCGGCATCGAGGCGGTCGAAAACGGGTTCGCCCAAGCCGACGGGGACGTTGGCCGCTTCGATATGCAGTTTCGCGCCGACGGAATCCAACGATTTGCGCACGCTGTCCATATAGTTTTTCCAGCTCGGCGATTTGGCTTTGGTTGGCGGCGAAGAAGGGGTTTTTGGGAAATGTGTTCGCAGCCTTCAAAACAGAATTTCTTTTTCGCCGACTTGGGTCACGTAGGCGGTGATTTCCGTGCCGTATTTTTTTCTTTCAGCCATTTTTGGCAACGGCTCCGGCGGCAACGCGGGCAGCGGTTTCGCGGGCGGAGCTTCTGCCGCCGCCGCGGTAGTCGCGCGTGCCGTATTTGTGCCAGTAGGTATAGTCGGCATGACCAGGACGGAAGCTGGTGGCGATGTTACCGTAGTCTTTGCTGCGTTGGTCGGTATTGCGGATTAAGAGGGCGATGGGGGTGCCGGTGGTTTTGCCTTCGAAGACACCGGAGAGGATTTCGACTTGGTCGGCTTCGCGGCGTTGGGTAACGTGGCGGCTGGTGCCGGGTTTGCGCCGGTCGAGGTCGGCTTGGATGTCTGATTCGGTCAATGCCAGTCCGGGCGGGCAGCCGTCGATGATGCAGCCCAAACCTGCGCCGTGGCTTTTCGCCGAAGGTGGTAACGGTGAAGAGTTGTCCGAAAGTGTTGCCTGCCATTGTGTACCTGATTGGGAAATGTTTGAATCGGAGGATTTTAACATAAAAGGCCGTCTGAAAATCTTGTTTCAGACGGCCTCTCGTATCCCTAATATCTTAAAGATAAGGTCAGTTTAATTTGCCGTGGCATTGTTTGTATTTTTAAGCCGCTGCCGCATGGGCACAGTTCGTTGCGGTGTACGATTCGCCTTCTTCGGCCAGTGTGTCCAAAACTGAAATCGTTGCCGGTCGGATCGAAGGCTTCGGTAACCAAATCGGTCTGCGATTCGCCGAGCAATTCTTCCATATCCGGTGCACCGGAGTGCGTGGCGTGTATGTCGGTGGGCGTGCGTTCTTCCATTTCCTCCGGAACGGTATTGCGCTCGATTTGTACCGATACCAACAGTGAGGCAATATTCTGCTTGATGCCGCGCCACAGGTTTTCGAACATGGCGAAGGCTTCGCGCTTGTATTCCTGTTTCGGGTTTTCTGGGCATAGCTGCGTAGGTGGATGCCTTGGCGCAGGTAATCCATTGCGGCCAGGGTGCTCGCGCCATTGTGTGTCAATGACTTGCAACATGACGTTTCGTTCGGAAATCAGCCATCGGTTTTTTGCCGACCAGCTCGGTTTTTTCGGCGTATTCGGTTTCGATGCGGTCAATCAGACGCTCTTTGATGTCTTGGCCGTCAAGGGTGTTGTCTGCCTCCAGCCATGACCGGATGTCTGCCGACAGGCGGAATTCCGCCTCAAGCTGGTGTTCCAGTGCGGGAATGTCCCATTGCTCTTCCATGCTGTCGGGCGGTGCGTGCAAATCGACCAGATCACTGATGACTTCTTCGCGGATACCTTTTAGTCAGATCGCTGACGTCTTGGTTGTTCAGGATTTCGTTGCGCTGGTGGTAGATGACTTTGCGTTGGTCGTTGGCAACGTCGTCGTATTCCAATACTTGTTTGCGCATGTCGAAATTGCGGCCTTCGACTTTGCGTTGCGCGCCTTCAATCTGGCGGGTCAACAGGCCGTGTTCGATGGCGACGCCCCGTTCGGGCGCAAGGCGGTTGAGGATGGCAGCGGCACGGTCGAGTGCGAAGAGGCGCAGCAACGGGTCTTCAAACGAGAGGTAGAAGCGGCTGGAGCCGGCGTCTTAGCGGCCTGCACGCCCGCGCAATTGGTTGTCGATACGGCGGCTTTCGTGGCGTTCGGTGCCGACGATATGCAGGCGCCTGCGGCGACAACTCTGTCGTGTTCTGCCCTGCCAGCCGTTTTTCGAGGGCGGAAATCTGCGCTTGTTTTTCTTCGTCGCTCAGGGTTTCGTCGGCACGGATGGCGTCGATTTGATGTTTGAGGCTGCCGCCGAGTACGATGTCGGTACCGCGCCCCGCCATGTTGGTGGCGACGGTAATAGCACCGACTTTACCGGCTCGGGCGACAAATCAGGGCTTCGCGTTCGTGTTCTTTGGCGTTGAGGACGTTGTGCAGCAGGCCTGCCTGATGCAGCAGCTTGGACACGAGTTCGGAGTTTTCGATGCTGGTGGTGCCGACGAGGACGGGTTGTCCGCGTTTGTGGCATTCTTGGATGTCTTTGACGACGGCCTCGAATTTTTCTTCGGCAGAACGGAAAATTTGGTCGTTGAAAGTCTTTACGCTGTACGGGCGGTTGGTCGGGATGATGACGGTTTTCGAGGTTGTAGATGCTTTTGGAACTCGAAGGCTTCGGTATCGGCGGTACCGGTCATACCGGAGAGTTTTGGTGTACAGGCGGAAGTAGTTTTGGAAGGTGATGGAGGCGAGGTTTGGTTTTTCGCGTTTGATTTCCACGCCTTCTTTGGCTTCGACGGCTTGGTGCAGGCCTTCGGACCAGCGGCGGCCGGACATCAGACGGCCTGTAAATTCGTCAACGATGACGATTTCGCCGTCTTGGATTACGTAGTGTTGGTCTTTGTGGAACAGCGAGTGTGCGCGCAATGCTGCCATGAGGTGGTGCATCAGGGCGATGTTGGCGGCGGAATAAAAAGGGAGTCATTTTTCTTGCAGCAGTCCCATTTGGGTTAAGATTTGCTCGGCGTGTTCGTGGCCGGCCTCGCTCAGGATGACCTGATGGGCTTTTTCGTCCACCCAATAATCGCCTTCGCCTTCTTCGGTTTCTTGGCGGACAAGTTGGGCAGGGAATGGCGTCCATAATCTGGTAGAGCTGCACGTTGTCGTCGGCTTTGGCCGGAAATAATCAGCGGGGTACGCGCCTCGTCGATCAGAATGGAGTCCACTTCGTCCACTACGGCAAAATTCAATTCGCGCTGAACTTTGTCGCATTGGTCGGTTACCATATTGTCGCGCAGGTAGTCGAAACCGAATTCGTTATTGGTACCGTAGGTAATGTCGGCACCGTAGGCGTTTTGACGGTCAAACGGCTGCATATCGGCGATGATGACGCCGACAGTTAAGCCGAGGAAGTTGTAGAGCGGCGCCATGATGCCAGCGTCGCGCGAGGCAAGATAGTCGTTGACGGTAACGACGTGCACGCCTTTGCCGGACAGGGCATTGAGATAAACGGCAAGGGTAGCGACCAGGTTTTACCCTTCGCCGGTACGCATCTCGGCGATTTTGCCGTCGTGCAGCACCATGCCGCCGATAAGCTGTACGTCGAAGTGGCGCATACCGAGTACGCGGCGGGATGCTTCGCGGCAAACGGCAAAGGCTTCGACCAAAAATGTCGTCCAGAGTTTGTCCGTCGGCGAGGCGTTGTTTGAATTCGGCGGTTTTAGCTTGAGGGCTTTCGTCGCTCAACGCCTGCATTTCGGATTCAGCGCGTTGATTTTTGGCGACGGATTTACGATACTGTTTCAGCAGACGGTCGTTGCGGCTGCCGAAGATTTTTCTTAGCAATGTTTGTAAGCATGAATATTGGTTCCTGCGCCTGATATAATTTGAAGAAGGCGAAGCACTGATTCTAACACAGGCAGCCCTTTAAAGTGATGATGATGCCCGTCGGAAATGATGGCTGATTTACTATATTTCAATATCTTCCGGTATTTTTTTCCAGATAAACAATCAAACAACCAAAAGGCCGTCTGAAATATGAATTTAGAGCAACTGGGTAAACGCGACAGGCAGCTTGAAAGCCTGTTGCGGCAATCGCAACAATGGCGGAAGCTGGATGGGAGAGGTCAAAACGGATTATGCCGGCCAACCTGCGTCCGCATTTTCAGACGGCCTGTGTGGAAGGAGGGAGGCTGGTATTGCTGGCGGCGAACAGTATGGCTGCTTCAAGGTTGAAAATGATTTTGCCCGCGCTATTACCGCAACTGCGAAAAATTCAGGGAGGATATTGAAGCCGTCGCTGTAAAAACCGTGCCGAAAATACCCGAACGTGAAAAAGTCAACAGCCTGCATTTGAGTGAAACTGCACTGGAGAATCTCGGAAAAACGGCGGACAGGGTGCGTGAGAGGCATCCGGAATTGGCGGATGTGTTGGAAAGATTAGCTGAAAAACATAAAGTTAAATAACAGGTGATGGAATGGTACGGACAGGCGGGAGCTGTATCTTGGCAAGGGTGAGAAGTACATATTGTTAATATGAGTTAATAAAAATAAGTAATATTCATGTCCGACAAATAAAAACTAATTCTCTTTTGTAAAACAACTGTAAGCTATCTGGAATTTTTGTGACATAAATCAAAGTTTGCCTGAAAAATAAAGTCGCATACTCAGTGACTAGACTTTACAGGACTTCCTGACAATCCGTTGCATGGTTTCCATAGAATCCTGTTTTGTGAATGAATTATCAGGATTTCCTAGATATATGTCTTTAAAAACAATTTTCCATAAAAAACCTTAAGAAAGTTCCAAACTAGAGATATCCAAATGAAAGCCCTATTTAGCTCTAATTTCTGCTGCCGTCATCGGCTTGTCTGCTTGTTCGCAAGAAGCTTCAAAAACCCTGCCGAAGCCTCTGCTCCCGACTGCATCTGCTGCTTCCGAAGCCGCACCTGCTCCTGCGGAAAGTACGCCTCCTGCCGACGCACCTGCTTCCGAAGCAGCATCTACGGCTGCCGCACCTGCGGCGGGTAACTGCGCGACTACCGTTGAATCCAACGATAACATGCAGTTCAACACTAAAGACATCCAAGTCAGCAAAGCTTGTAAAGAATTCACCATCACCCTGAACACACCGGTACCCAGCCCAAAATCAGGCATGGGTCACAATATCGTGATTTCTAAAGCGGAAGACATGGATGGCGTATTAAAAAGACGGCGCTACTGCCGGTGCCGATGCCGACTATGTAAAAAGCCGGTGATGCCCGTATCGTTGGTCATACTCAAATTGATCGGCGGCGGCGAAGAGGCTTCCGTAACCGTCTGATCCTGCTAAACTGGCCGACGGCAGCTACAAATTTACTGCTCGTTCCCCGACACGGTGCTTTGATGAATGGTACCGTTACCTGGTTGACTAAATCGCCGACACTCAAACAGCCTGCCCGCGTGCAGGCTGTTTTTATCCGTATGGCGGAGCAGTCGGAGGAATATAGGCCGTCTGAAAACCATTTGAGAACACGCCAACATGAATCCGTTTGAAACCAAAAGCGTTACCTTTGCCGAACCGATTGAAATGCTGTACGCCCTGCCACGGCAAAGTGCGCCGTTTCTGCGGCCAAGTCGCCATGCTGTCGGACTATATCGCCGAAAAACGGCTGCAATCAGATTGTTTTGCAAACCATCCGCCAAATCGCCCAGTATTTCAACGTCGCCGCGCCGCTGCACCATGAAGACGAAGAAGAAAACTTTCTTCCCACTCCTGCTGCAATACGCGCCGCAAGCCCAAGAAAGCGTGGACGAGCTTTTGCGCCAACATGTGAGCCTGCATGGCAACTGGGATGCCGTGGCTGCCGAATTTGCCAAACTCGAAGCAGACAACGCCTATATCCCTCGATGCGGAAGCGTTCAAACGCTTTGTGGCAGGTTACGATGTGCATCTGGCGATTGAAGAGCCTTTTGTTCGACATGGGCAAAAACGTTTATCCCCAAAGAGAAACTGACCAAAATCGGCGAAATCATGGCGGCGCGCTGACGCAGATAAGGTCGTTTACAGATTACCGTTTCTTCAAACAAAGGTCGTCTGAAAACTTGAAAACAGATTTTCAGACGACCTCAGTATCCTCCTGCAAACCAACCACGTCGTCTGAAAAGGAAGCAAACCATGCTGACGCCAAAAAGCTACGATTTGTTCAATATCCCGTTTTTCCAGTTTGCCCAACTCAAAAAATACCAGCCTGAAAGCATTCCGCAAATCAAAACCGACTACAAGGAAAACTGGCAGATATGGCAGCAGCTGATACAACAGGTCGCCGCAGATTTGGGCGAACCTTTCGCCCCGCCGCATATCGAACGTTGGTGTAACGGCTGGCAGGTGCGCGCCCATTTTTGCCTATTTCAAATACGCCCAATACAAAAATTCCGCCGCGATTTTATCGATTTTATTGAACCGCCGCCGCCTGAGCGTCAGCCCAGACTGGCACTCGCTACAAAGCCGACGTGTCGCCGATTGCGCTGCCCGAATACAACCGCTGGCTGGATGATTTCGATACCGAAAAATACGCCGCATTCGATATGTGGCACGGCGCGGAAAGCGAATACGACGACTACCGCACCGTCGCACAGCAAAGCGAATCCGACCGAAGGTTGCAAAACGGCGAAGACTTTTTCTGTATCGGCAAACACATCGAACGCGACGATTTGGGCAAACAGGATGTAGCAAAATGGATAGTTGAAAACGGTGGAAGATTTGCTGCCGCTTTACGAAGCCCTGTCATGGCAAATGATTTAGAACTATCAACCCAACCCAAAGGTCGTCTGAAAATCAGATTGAGAACATTTCAGACGACCTGATTTCCAAAAGTGAACAAAATGACCGAAACCCAATCCCTAGAACTCGCCAAAGCGTTGATTTCCCACCCGTCCGTTACTCCCGACGACCGAGATTGCCAAAAACTGCTTGCCGGACGCCCTGCATAAAATCGGTTTTGCGGCTGAAGAACTTCATTTCGGCGACACCAAAAACATCTGGTTGCGACGTGGCACGCAGGCTCCCGTCGTCTGTTTTGCAGGACATACCGACGTCGTGCCGACAGGCCCTGTTGAAAAATGGGATTCGCCCCCGTTCGAGCCGACCGAGCGCGACGGAAGATTATACGGGCGCGGTGCGGCGGACATGAAAACCAGCATCGCCTGCTTCGTTACCGCCTGCGAACGCTCGGTTGCCGAACATCCCGACCACCAAGGCAGCATTGCGCTCCTGATTACTTCCGACGAAGAGGGCGACGCGCTGGACGGTACGACCAAAGTTGTCGATGTGTTGAAAGCGCGTGGAGAGTTGATTGATTACTGTATCGTCGGCGAACCGACCGCCGTGGACAAATTGAGCGATATGATTAAAAACGGCCGGCGCGGTTCGCTGTCGGGCAACCTGACCGTCAAAGGCAGGCAAGCGCCATATCGCCTATCCGCATTTGGCAATCAATCCCGCACATACTTTTGCCCCGGCACTGCAAGAGCTGACGCAGGAAGTCTGGGACGAAGGCAACGAATACTTCCCGCCGACCAGCTTTCAAATTTCCAATATCAACGGCGGCACAGGCGCGACCAATGTGATTCCGGGCGAGCTGAACGTCAAATTCAATTTCCGCTTTTCTACCGAGTCTACCGAAGAAGGGTTGAAACAACGCGTTCACTCCATTTTGGACAAACACGGAGTGCAATACGATTTACAGTGGTCGTGTTCGGGGCAGCCCTTCCTGACCCACGCGGGCAAACTGACCGACGTGGCACGCGAAGCTCATTGCCGAAACCTGCGGCATAGAGACCGAATTGTCCACCACCGGCGGCACTTCGGACGGACGCTTCATTAAAGCCATTGCGAAAGAACTTATTGAATTAGGCCCGTCCAATGCCACCATCCACCAAATTAATGAAAACGTGCTGCTGGACGACATTCCGAAGCTGTCGGCGGTGTATGAGGGGATATTGGCGCGGTTGTTGGTTGAAAAGGTCGTCTGAAAACGGCAGAAGGGTATTGCTCCGCCAAAAATCGGAATCTTGAGGCAATACCTTAAGGAACATCCTACGACGGTTCAATCAATTCTTTATCATAATAAGAATGGTGATGGATACCGGTACACATTTTCAGGAAGGTAGATTTTTATTAAGTCTTTTTATTGATAGGGCATTCCATTCAATTTTCTTAAGTGATATTGTGATACCAACTCGTTGATAAGAAGAAAAATGATGAAGTACGATAATTTTTCTTTCCCGCAGACGATCTTGCTGCCAGTTGCCGCTTTTACCAAGAAGTGCTGGATTTGCCCGTTAAATTCGACTTTTCCGAAAACGGCATGGTTGCTTTTCAGGTAGGCGACGAAGAAGCCGCCATCATTCTCAAAGAGCGGAAAAAAAGTTTCCCGATATGACGCCTACCGTGTGGATTGAAGTGGAAGATGTGCAGGCAAAATATGCGGCGTTACAGGGTAGGAATATCCGTTTCCTAAGTGAACCTTTCCGCATTCGTACCGGATGGGCTGTGGAATTTATCGATCCGTCGGGTAATCGGTTGGGGTTTGTAGATTATCGGGAATAAAAATCTATGAAATGAAAACGGGGCGAGCTGTAGTATTGGCAAAGAAGCCGATAAATTGTTATAACAGGGAGGGTCATGCCTCTCTTTATTGTAAATAGATTCATACCTATGATTACCCTACCTTCTTTGAACGACCTTCCTTCAAAATGGAATGAAATCCGCGAGCGACTGGAAACAGACTTTTCAGACGACCTCGAAGCCCTGCTGCATGAACGTTTTACAGAACACGAAGCCAAGCAGTTCGAGCAGGATTTTATCGACCGTATCGGTTGCGCGCCTGAAGAATATGTCCGCATCCGCCGCGCCATCCGTTTGTTGGAAGCGCATTATCCTGACAGCTCGAACGAACTGACCGCCGCCGCCATTGCTACGCCTTTGGGCGAGATGCTGGCGGTGTTCGGCGGCAAAAGGCTTGTGTTTGCTGGAATTTGTCGGGCAGAAGCATATGGAGCAGGAAATTACCGCCGTCCAAAAAGCCTTTGCGCGGACAGTTTGTGTTTCGGGAAGATGAGCGAACGCAACTTCTGCGGCAGGAATTGGACTTATACTTCAAGGGTCGTCTGAAAACCTTTGCTACGCCCTTGGAGCAGATCGGTACCGAATTTCAAAAGCAGGCATGGGATGCGCTCTTGGCGATCTCCTTACGGCGAAACGCGCAGCTACAAAGGAGCAGGCGCAGCGTTTGGGTAATCCCTAAAGCCGTCCGCGCCGTTGCCGCCGCCAACGGGCAGAACAAAGTGTCCATCCTGATTCCCTGCCACCGCGTCATCGGCAGCGACGGCAAAGTTGACCGGCTACGCAGGTGGCTTGAACCGCAAACAGTCGCCGCTTGCTTTGGAGCGCGGCGAAGTTCAGACGACCTTGTTTTTGAAGAGGTGTAGGTTGGGCATAAATGCCTGACCTACGATTGTAAAAAGGAACGAAATATGACTATTAGAAAAAGCGGTTGCCGCCGATATGGCACGAATCGGAGAATTACTGTATCAGGTACACGACGTACATGCACGATTTGCGTCCCTGATTTGTACAAAAAGGGCGGTCGAAAATATTCGGATGAAGAAATCGCCGCACTGATTGCCGATGAAGGCAAGGTCGTTTTTGTTTACGAAGATGAAGTCTGAATGGTGCAGGCATACGCCATTTGCTTTTTCAGACGACCTCGGGCGTACCGTCGCTGCATGAACGCAAGGTTTTGTTTATCGACGATTTGTGCGTGGACGCTTCGCAGCGCGGCAAGAAAATCGGCGAAAAACTTTATCGTTATGTCGTCGATTTCGCCCGTTCGTCGGGTTGTAACAGCCTGACCTTATACGTTGCCAATGCCAACGGCGGTGCATTGGGCTTTATGAAAAAAATTGGGTATGGAGCCGTTGAAAAACATTGATGGAACAAAGGCTTTAATGCTGATAAACGGTTAATGCGAAGGAGAAATACGAATATGAACCTGAAAAAACCGCCATTTCCTGAAACTTTTTAGACTTTACGACCGAAGAAATCACCGCCTATCTCGACCTTGCCGCCGAATTGAAAGCCGCTAAGAAGGCAGGGCGCGAAGTGCAGCGGATGAAAGGAAGAACATCGCCCTGATTTTTGAAAAACATCGACCCGCACCCGCTGCGCGTTTGAAGTCGCCGCGCGCGACCAAGGGGCGGGAGTGACTTATCTGGAGCCGTCCGCCAGCCAAACTCGGGCATAAGGAAAGCATCAAAAGACACCGCACGCGTGTTAGGCAGGGATGTACGACGGCATCGAATATCGCGGCTTCGGGCAGGATGTGGTCGAAGAATTGGCGAAATACGCCGGCGTGCCCGTGTTCAACGGTCTGACCAACGAGTTCCACCCCACCCAAAATGCTCGCCGACGCGCTGACCATGCGCGAACACAGCGCCAAACCTTTGAACCAAACCGCGTTTGCCTACGCTCGGCGACGCGCGTTACAACATAGGCAAATTCGCTGCTGGTGTTGGGCGCGAAGCTCGGCATGGACGTGCGTATCGGCGCACCGAAAACCTTGTGGCCGTCTGAAAACATCGTCGCCCGCGCCCGCTCTGTCGCCGAAGAAACCGGCGGAAAGATTTTTGCTGACCGAAGACGCGGAAGAAGCCGTCAGAGGCGTCGATTTTATCCATACCGACGTGTGGGTCAGCATGGGCGAGCCAAAAGAGGCGTGGCAGGAACGCATTGATTTATTGAAAGATTACCGCGTTACTCCCCGAACTGATGGCGGCATCGGGCAATCCGCAGGTCAAATTCATGCACTGCCTGCCCGCCTTCCACAACCGCGAAACCAAAGTCGGCGAATGGATTTACGAAACCTTCGGCTTAAACGGCGTGGAAGTAACGGAAGAAGTGTTCGAAAGCCCCGCCAGCATCGTGTTCGACCAAGCGGAAAAACCGGCTGCACACGATTAAAGCGGTAATGGTGGCGGCACTGGGGGATTGATTGTGCGAAAGGTATCAGGCCGTCTGAAAATCTGTTTTCAGACGGCCTTTTTGTTGTTAGTGGTTTTCAAAACTGCTTTTCCACGCTGACAAACCATTGCATGTTCCGGCGCGAGTAAAAGCCACTCATATTGCTGTCGGTTCGCAGATAGCGCATATTCAGGTGCGGTACCAAACCTTTCCATGCGATTTTGTCGTGCCAGATTGAGGCATTGGCCCTGATATTCGCGGTCTTTGCGGATAAAGCGGTAAACCAGCTCTCCGGGCGCGTCGAATGTGCGGCGGGTGTAGCGCAGGTTTGCGCGCAGGCCGAGGCCGTCTGAAAAAAACTTTACCATCCCAGCCGGACGCCTTTGCGTACCGATGCCTGTTCCGCCTCATTGGTGATGTCGTGCGACCAGTCCGCACCGCCGTAAAACAGCCAGTTTTTCGGCGCGGTATACAACAGCGTGGCGCCCGCCAGCGGTATTTCTGCGTCGTAACGTGCCGCCATGCGGTGGTCCTGATAGTGTTTTTCGGACGTATCCCGCATTCAGCATCACACGCCATCGGGCGTTCAGACGGCGTGAGAAATCGGCATGGGCACCGAACGAACGGTTGTAGCGGCTGCCGCCGAGCCAGTTTTGTTCCGCAAACGGCACGATGCCGAACGAGCGCGTTATCGAGCGGTTTTTGTAGCCCGCCGCCAGATTGACGCTTTGCTCGTTAAATTCCCGATTGTCCCAGTAATGTGCGCCGTCGCCGCTGAGGGTTGCCGTAGGCGAAATGATGGCCGCCCAGATTGATTTCGCGCGACAAGCCCAAGCCGTGGCGGAAGCCGTGCGCGCTTTTGCGGCAGGCTGTCGGCGGTTTTGTGCCACTGCCGCCCGCCCCATTCGATGATTTCGGTGGCGGAAGCACTGTTGACATTATCCGTCGCCTCATATTGCAGCGAGGCTTCGGGTTGCCAGCTTTGTGCGTCTTTGACGGCTTTCAGGTAATGGTCGACGAGCTGTTGCATGTCGGGTTGCAAATCCGGCTTGGCGCGTTCCAGTTCCGCCGCCGCTTCGCGGTATTGTTTGTTTTCAAACAACATCACGCCCAAATCGAAACGCGGATACGCCAAATCGGGCTGCCGCAGCACGATGCCGCGATGAGAGCGCCACCGCTTCGTCATGACGCAACTGCAGAACGGCGCAGCGCGCCCAGCGCGTAATCGTACAGGATTTGGTCGCGGTCGGGACGGGTGCGGTATTGTGCCAACAAGTCCGTTAAAAGCGTCCCAATCCTGCCGGATGACGGCGCGGTTGATTCGTTCCTCCAAGGCACTGCCCGGACTGAGGCCGTCTGAAACGGCGGCGGGCGCGGGTTCGTCTTGTCAGCGAGTTCTTCGGAAGAGGGTATTTTTGTCGCTCGGGTGTTCGTCGAAGAAAACCGGTGCGGGCACGCGCACTGGGCGGGACGTCGGCAAAGGCCGCAAGGGAGAACGGCAGCAGAAGCAGGGGAAGTTTGTTCATATTTTAAGTAAGGCGGTAATGTGAAATCGTTTTAGGCCGTCTGAAACGGGATTTCAGACGGCCCGGGAATATAGCGGATATTACGGAAGGTTATTCTTTGATTTGGCTTAAAAGGCCGTCTGAAATCCCGTTTCAGACGGCCTTTTAAGTATGTTTTCCGATTGAAACGGAATGTGTGGCGGCAGTAAAATAAAAATATTCAACCTGTTAACCGAAACGGAGGCTGTGATGACTTGGACGGCGGTAGCGGCGGCGTAGTTGTGGCAGCATGCAGCAGTGCGGCAATGAAACGGAAATGCTGAAAAACCGGCTCACAGAGGCGCAGACGGCAGTGAAGCTGTCGGCTGAAAAACACCAAGCGGCTGGAAGACACTTATTCGGACATTTATTTCGAGTTAAACAGCCTGACGGTGGCGAACTTCAAAAGCGAAGGTGGCGGCGGGGGATACTTTCTACGCCTACATCAGCCGCCCCAGTTGCGGCGACTGCAACGCATTCGAACCGATGTTCAAGCGTTACATCGAAAAACACCGCCCTAGGCAGCAAAATCTACTTTGTCAACGTGCACCGTCTGCATCAGGACAAAAGAAGCGTGGATGGCGTTCCGGCAGCAGTACAAACTGAGCGGTACGCCCGTATTGGCGAAATATTCAAGCGACGGCAGGTGAACAAGCTGGATTTGGAAGACAACGGCGGCAGCATCAGCGCGGCCGATTTGGGAAAAATGGCTGGCTTTGAATAAGTTATAACTTTTATCGTATCAGAGGCCGTCTGAAAGGCATGGCCGGAAGATTTCATTCCCGGCGGTGCGGTTTCAGACGGCCTTTTGTTTCGATGTTAATCTTGAGTAAATAAGTAGGATATTAATAATAAAAAATCAATTAAAAACTAGATTAAATAAAGTTAGACTATGAAGTGCGTATGTCTTAAAAATTTACCGCATGAATGCAATCCTCAATAATAGGGTAATACTAAAGAACTATCATGTTGATATGATTTAGAATTAGAAATCAAAAAGGCCGTCTGAAAACGGCGGATGAAGAAGAGCAGGAACACAATATGAATGTATCGAGACGGCAGTTTTTCAAGGTAACCGCCGCCGGCGCAGGAGCGACTGGTTTGGCGGTAATGGGCGTCATGCCCGAAAAATGCGTGGGCCGAAGTGCGGCAATACAAACTTTCTCGCGCAACTGAGACGCGCAACAACTGTACTTTTATTGTTCGGTGGGCTGCGGTACGATTCTCTACAGCATGGGCGACGGGGCGAAAAACGCCAAAAAGGTGATTTTCCATATCGAAGGCGACCCCGACCATCCGGTCAGCCGCGGCTCGCTGTGCCCCAAAGGCGCGTCATTGTTGGATTTCGTACACAGTCCGAACCGCGTGCATTATCCGGAAGTGCGCGAACCGTTTACCAACGAGTGGAAACGCATCTCTTGGCACGACGCGCTGACCCGCATCGCCAAATACATCAAAAGCCGAACGTGATACCAATCTGATTGTGCAAAACGAAAAACGGTACGCCCGTCCACCGCCTGCCATCCCTCGGTATGCTGACTGCCTCGGCCTCTTCCAACGAAACCGGCATTCTGACGCAAAAATGGATGCGTTCGCTGGGCATCGTGGCGACCGACGCGCAGGCGCGTGTGCCACGGTCCGACCGTGTCGGCGCTGGCCTCGACTTTCAGCCGCGGCGCGATGACCAATACTTTGTGGATATTCAACATGCCGACTTTATCATGGTCATGGGCGGCAACGCTGCCGAAGCGCACCCTGTCGGTTTCAAATGGGTTATCGAAGCCAAAAGAAAAAGGCACTAAACTTTTTGTAGTCGACCCCCCGTTTCAACCGCACTGCTTCCGTGGCCGATTTTTATGCACCCATCCGCTCGGGCAGCGACATCGCGTTTCTGGGCGCGTTAATCAACTGGCTCATCGAAAACGACAAAATCCAGTGGGAATACGTTAAAGCCTATACCAATGCGGGTTTTATCGTGTCCGAAGGATTTGATTTTGACGACGGTATGTTCAGCGGTTACGACGAAGGCCGGAAAAAAATACGACAACGAAACCCTGGTATTACGAGTTGGACGAAAACGGCTATGCCAAAAACCGACCCGACCCTGCAACACCCGCGCTGCGTTTTTCCAATTACTGAAAAAACATTATTCCCGCTATACGCTGGACGTTATGAACACCATCTGCGGCACCAGCAAGGAAGACTTTTTGAAAGTGGCCGAAGCATGGGGCGAAATGGCCGCGCCGGATAAAGCGGGTACGATCTTCTACGCACTGGGCTGGACCCAGCACACCACCGGCAGCCAGATTATCCGCACTATGGCGATGGTTCAGTTGCTGTTGGGCAATATCGGCATGTCGGGCGGCGGCGTCAACGCCTTGCGCGGGCACTCAAACATTCAAGGTTTGTCCGATTTGGGGTTGCTTTCCACCTCGTTGCCGGGCTATCTGAACCTGCCCAACGAATTTAACCATCCGACCTTTCAAGACTATATCGCCAAAAAAACACGCCGAAGCCTTTACAGCCCAACCAGTTGAACTATTGGGGCAACACGCCGGCTTTTTTCGTCAGCTTCCTGAAATGGATGTACGGCGAAAACGCCACCAAGGAAAACAACTGGGGCTACGACTGGCTGCCGAAATGGGACAAGATGTACGATATCTTGCAACTTATCGAGCTGATGTATCAGGGCAAGGTCAACGGCTTGCTGGTGCAGGGCTTTAACGCGCAGGGTTCGTTTCCCGACGCCGGCCGCGTTACCGAAGCGTTTTTCAAAACTGAAGTTCATGGTGGTGATGGATCCGTTGAAAACCGAAACCGCCTCTTTCTGGGAAAACCACGGCGAAGCGCACAATGTGGATCCGTCGAAAAATCCAAACCGAAGTTTTCCGTCTGCCGACGCCGTGTTTTCGCCGAAGAAGCAGGTTCGATCGTGAACTCTTCACGCTGGCTGCAATGGCACCACCCGGGGCGGAACCGCCCGGCGAGGCGCTGCCCGATTTGGACATCTTGGGCGAACTGCACATGATGCTCAAAAGAAATGTATGAAAAAGAGGGCGGTACCGCTCCCGAACCGATTACCAAGCTGGCTTGGCACTATAAAAACCCGAGATGCGCCGACACCCGAAGAAATGGCCAAAAGAATCCAACGGTTACGCACTGGCCGGTTGACTGATTCAGACGGCAACATCATCCGTAAAAAGGCGAGTTGCTCGACGGTTTCTCCCCAACTGCGCGACGACGGTACGACCGAATGCGCCACTTGGATTTTTCTCCGGTTCGTGGACACGGGCCGGCAACCAGATGGACCGTCGCGACAATACCGATTCCGGTTTGGGCAACACCCGAAATGGGCTTTGGGCATGGCCGGCCAACCGCCGCATCCTTTACAACCGCGCCTCGTGCAATCCGGAAGGCAGGCCGTGGAATCCCGACCGGGTACTGATTAAATGGGACGGCAAAAAAATGGGGCGGAGCGGATGTGGCCGACTTTAAAGCCGATGCCGCACCCGGTTCCGGTATGAATCCTTTTATCATGAACGAAGAGGGTGTAGGCCGCTTGTTTGCCGCGCGCAAATTGGTGGACGGTCCGTTCCCCGAACATTACGAACCGCTGGAGTCGCCCATCGGCACCAACCCGCTGCATCCGAAAGTGGTGCAGTCTCTGCCATACGCCTTTTTCGACAGCGTGAAGGAGCGAATCAGCACGCACGAGAAATTCCCTTTATGTGGGCACGACTTACCGTCTGACCGAGCATTTTCCAGTTCTGGACCAAATCGGTCAGGCTGCTGATGATTGCACAGCCGGAACAGTTTGTCGAAATCAGTGAAGAGTTGGCGAAAAGAAAAAGGTATCGAAAAAGGCGATTGGGTGAAGGTCAGTTCGCAACGGGCCTACATCAAGGCCAAAGCCGTCGTAACCAAGCGTGTGAAGCCGTTGCGGATTCACGGCAGAACCGTACACCAAATCGGTATCCCGCTCCACGGTGGTTGGGAAAACATTGCAGGAAGCAAACAATTTATCGTCAACGGCCTGACACCGTTCGTGGGCGACTGCAATGCCCAAACCCCGAGTATAAAACTTTTTCTGGTAAACATCGAAAAAGCATAAGGAGCGGAACATGGCATTACAATCTTTGGACATCAAGCGCCGTTCCGCCACCTCGGCCGTTACCCCGCCGCCTGGCGTGCGCAAACCGATTGAAGTGGCGAAACTCATCGACGTCAGTAGCTGCATCGGCTGCAAGGCCTGTCAAGTGGCCTGTTCAGAATGGAACGACATCCGCGACGAAATCGGCACCAATCACGGCGTATACGACAATCCCATCGACCTGACGGCGAAAAGTTGGACGGTTATGCGTTTTTCCGAAACCGAGGAAAAACGGCAAGCTGGAATGGCTCATCCGCAAAGACGGCTGTATGCACTGCGCCGACCCGGGCTGTGAAAGCTTGTCCGTCGCCAGGGGCGATTATCGAGTATCAGAACGGTATTGTTGATTTCCATCAGGGAAAACTGTATTGGCTGCGGATACTGCATCGCAGGCTGTCCGTTCAATATTCCGCGCCTCAACAAGGAAGACAACCGCGCTTACAAATGCACGTTGTGTTCCGACCGTGTCGCCGTCGGTCAAGAGCCGGCCTGCGTGAAGACTTGCCCGACCGGAGCGATTCAGTTCGGTTCTAAAGAAGACATGAAGGCCGTGGCGCAGGAACGTGTCGAAGATTTGAACAGACGCGGCTATAAGAATGCCGGTCTGTACGATCCCCAAGGTGTCGGCGGTACCCATGTGATGTATGTGCTGCACCATGCCGACAAGCCCGGCCTGTATCACGGCCTGCCTGAGAATCCGAGCATCAGCAAAAACAGTCAAACTGTGGAAAGGCTTTTTGAAACCGTTGGCGACTTTCGGTATCGCCGCCGCAACGCTGGCCGGCTATTTCCACTACATCACCGTCGGTCCGAACCGTGCGGTCGAAGACGGAGAGGAGCCGGAGGTTATCGGCAAAGACGGTAAAACCCTGCCGCGCGAGGAGGATGCATAATGAAAGAAAAACTGATTCAGCGCTATACCTGCCCCGAACGCATCAACCACTGGGTTGTCGCCATTTGTTTTGTCCTGCTGGCGGTTTCGGGATTGGCGTTTTTCTACCCCGCCTTTTTTCTGGCTGACCGGTATTTTCGGTACGCCCCAACTAGCGCGCATGATACATCCGATTATCGGCGTCGTGATGTTTCTCGGCTTTGCCCGCCAATTCCTGCGTTACTGGCATCATAACTTTATCGACAAAGAAGACGTGAAATGGATGACTTCGGTATTGAAAGTGTTGAAAGGCTATGAGGTGGGCGACGTCGGCAAGTACAACGGCGGCCAAAAGGCATGTTTTGGCTGATGACCGCCTGTATGCTGGTTTTGGTTGCCACCGGCGTTATCGCATGGCGCCCGTATTTTTGCGCAATATTTTCCGATTCCCGTTATCCGCCTCGCTTTGCTGGCGCACGCATGGGCGGCGACCATTCTGATTGCGGGCATTATCGTTCACGCTTATGCCGCCATCTGGATTAACGGCACCATCCGCGCGATGGTTGAAGGTGTGGTTACGCAGGCATGGGCGAAGAAACACCATCCGCGCTGGTATCGTGAAATGATTGCCAAAAACAAGGCACACGAGGAAAACACCGGCGACGGAGGTATCGATGGTGAGGCGGAGAAACCGTAAATCGAACGGAAAACCTCATTGATGTTTTGAGGGCCGTCTGAAAAATCGGATTCCGCTTTTTCAGACGGCCTTTTATGTTGCGCAGTCAAGCCGGTGAAAACAATGGAAGGTTTTGTCCGTTTCTGTCAGGGATTCCAAAATATCTTTTCTAAATTCTAAAGGCCGTCTGAAAACATCGCAATAACGTTTTCAGACGGCCTTTATTGCCTATGAATTACGCTTTCGTCAATGCCGCCGCTTCTTTGGCGAGGCGGGTGATGGTGTTCCAGTCTTTGTTTTTAACGGCTTCTTTCGGGGTCAGCCATGAGCCACCTACGCACAAGACGTTAGGCAGTGCCAAGTAATCGGGCGCGGTGGCGAGGCTGATGCCGCCGGTCGAGCAGAAGCGCACGTCGGCATAAGGGCCGTAGAGGGCTTTTGAGCATGGCTTTGCCGCCGACGACTTCGGCGGGGAAGAGTTTGAGGGTATCGATGCCGTGTTCCAAAGCCAGTTGGACTTCGCCCGGAGTGGCAACGCCCGGAATCAGGGGGATGCCGCTATTGTGGCTGGCTTTGGCGAGGGATTCGTGCAAACCCGGGCTGATGGCGAAAACCGCGCCTGCGTCTTCGACGGCTTTGAGCTGTTCGGGGTTGGTAACCGTACCCGCGCCGACGATGGCGTTGGGCACTTCTTTGGCAATCAGGCGGATGGCGTCGAGGCCGACGAGGGTGCGCAGGGTGATTTTCGAGGGTGGGGATGCCGCCTTCGACAAGGGCGTGGGACAAATCGACGGCGGTGCTTAAGTCGTCAATCGCCATTACCGGCACAACTACGCCGGCAGTCAGAATTTCGCGTGGGGTCAGTTTGGACATTTCGGTTCTCCAGGTGGATTTGGGTGTTGCTTTTTGCTGCGGTCAAACGGGATGGGGGTTAAGTTTTCAGACGACCTACGTCTTTGGTTTTATTCGCGGGCTAAGCCCACGCTACGTCTGCTGTGTTCAAACGGGACGGGGTTTAAGTTTCAGACGACCTTTAGAGGGCTGTATTCGGATACTCGTATCCGACAAAATGCCCTGATAACGTCGGATTCGAGAATTCGACCTACGTCTATCTTAAACCGCTTCAATAATTTTTCAGACGACCTTTCGTTCACAAAGGTCGTCTGAAACGTCATCGAGGCAAATTCGCCGCCGAAGCTCATGGCACCGGTTTCTGCGCTGCTGGTCATGCTGCGGAAGTTGGCGAAGAGTTCGCGGCCGCAGCCTTGTTGGTTCGCGCTCAAATCGATGCGCTCGACTTCGCGGGCGTTCCATTCGGCTTCGTTAATCAGAACGTTGGAGTTCGCCGGTAACGGAGTCGAAGCGGATCAGGTCGCCGGTACGGATTTTGGCGATGTTGCCGCCCATCAGGGCTTCGGGCGTCATGTGGATGGACGCGGGCACTTTGCCGGATGCGCCGGACATGCGGCCGTCGGTCAGCAGCGCCACTTTGAAGCCGCGGTCTTGCAGAATGCCCAAAAGGCGGGGTCAGTTTGTGCAACTCAGGCATACCGTTGGCACGCGGGCCTTGGTAGCGGACGACGCACACAAAATCGCGTTCCAACTCGCCGCGCTCAAACGCTGCCAACACTTCGCGTTGGTCGTTGAACACGATGGCAGGCGCTTCGATGATGCGGCAGCCTTCGCGCACGGCGGACACTTTAATCACGCCGCGTCCGATGTTGCCTTTCATCAGGCGCAGACCGCCGTCTGGGGAGAACGGGGTTGTCGGCTTTGCGCAGGATGTCGTCGTTGCCGCTGGTTTCGGGGACTTCGCGCCATTCGAGTTTGCCGTCGATGAGGAAAGGTTCTTTGGTGTAGTGGCGCATACCGTGTCCGACGACGGTATCGACATCGTCGTGCAACAGGCCTGAGTCCAGCAATTCGCGGATGACGAAAGGCAGGGCCGCCCTGCCGCGGTGAAGTGGTTCACGTCGGCTTTGCCGTTGGGGTACACGCGGATGAGCAGCGGGATGATGGAAGAAATTTCGTCGAAGTCGTCCCAGTTCAAAATCACGCCTGCGGCGCGCGCCATGGCGACGAGATGCATAGTGTGGTTGGTCGAACCGCCGGTTGCCATCAAACCGATCAGGGCGTTGATGAAGGATTTTTCGGTCAACATTTCGCCCAAGGGTTTGATGGTGCCGTTTTTAATGCCGCGTGCGAGGTGTCCGGCTGCGTAGCGGGTCAGTGCTTCGCGCAGGTCGGTATAAGGGTGGACGAAGGCGGCGGCAGGCAGGTGTACGCCCATCATTTCCATCATCATTTGGTTGGAGTTTGCCGTGCCGTAGAAAGTGCAGGTACCGGGGCTGTGGTAAGAACCCATTTCGCTTTCGAGCAAGGCATCACGACCGACTTTGCCTTCGGCGAAAAGTTGGCGGGTACGGGCTTTTTCTTTATTGCCGATACCGCTGGACATCGGGCCTGCCGGAACGAAGATGCCCGGAATATGGCCGAAAGACAAAGCGCCGATCATCAAGCCCGGAACGATTTTGTCGCATACGCCCATAAACAGGCTGCCGTCAAACATTTGGTGCGATAGACCGACGGCGGTACTCATGGCAATCACGTCGCGGGAAAACAGCGACAATTCCATACCGGCGTAGCTGCGTAATGCCGTCGCACATGGCGGGCGTGCCGCCGGCTACTTGCGCGGTCGCGCCGTTTTTCTGCGCTTCGTCTTTAATTTGGTCGAGAAGTCTTTAAACGGCTGGTGTGCGGAAACCATGTCGTTGTAGGCGGTGATGATGCCTAAGTTGGGAAACGGTGTCCTGAAGCATTTCGATTTTTGATGCTTTTTGGGCATGGCGGCGTAGCCGTGCGCCAGATTGCTGCAACCGAGGCTGGTTGCGCTCCAGCCGTCCCATTTGTTTGGCGCTGCGGATTTTTCGCCAGATATTTTTTCGCGGGTCGGACGGCTGCGTTCGATGATGCGCTCGGTGATTTCGGCGAGCTTGGGGTGGATAGGAGTGGTCATATTGTGGTTTTGCCTTTTTGGTAGGTGGTGTGTCTGCGTGTTGCAGACGGCCTGATTATAGTAATGTTGTGCAGTAACTGATTGTTTGTGAAACGGTTGAATGACAGGCCGTCTGAAAATTATTTTTCAATCATATAGTAATGCATTTTTTGTAATTTAGTTACAAAAATGCATTAATTGAGGCTGGAATTTGATGTAATCCATATAACGAAGACCCTAATAGGTTGTGTATGGAAAATATTGCATATTAACCAAGTCAAAAATTTGAAAAAAACAAGATAGACAAAATGTGTAGTGGCGTGTAGGATTACTACCGATTTTTCCTATAAATTAAGGCATGGCCCGGCAGGCCAGTGTCAGGCATTGCCTGCTGCCTATTCGCAGGCCGTATAAATTCGTGTGATTAACGAAAGATAACAGATGATAAATACACAAACCAATTTCGACTTGATTCCTGTTCGGCGCTACGGGAGATTTGGCCATGCGCAAGCTGCTGCCGTGCCTGTATCAGGCCCATGTCGCCGGACTGTTGCATCCCGAAGGCCGCATTTTGGGCGTGAGCCGCAGTAAATTCGATACTGCCGAATTTCTCGCCAAAGTCGAAACAAATTCCAAAATCCACATCAAGAATCATTTTTCCGAGGCGCAATGGCAATCGTTTGTCGACCGCATTACTTATCTGTCGCTGAACGTTACCGAGCCTGAAGACTTCGTTCGGCTGGGCGAAGCAGTGAAAGAGCGCGCGGTGCCCAAAGACATTGTTATCTACCTTTCGACCGCGCCCAAGTTCTTCGCGCAGGCCTGTGAAAATCTGGCGGCAGTCGGCCTGAACGCCGACAATGTGCGCGTAGTGTTGGAAAAAAACCGCTGGGTACGGATTTGCAGTCTTCTCGAGAAATCAATGACGACGTGGCGCGTTTTTACGGAGAAGACCAGATTTACCGCATCGACCACTATTTGGGTAAGGAAAGCCTGCAAAACCTGCTGGCACTGCGCTTTGCCAATGTTGTATTAGAGCCGTTGTGGAACCATAAATACATTAAGAGCGTGCAACTGACCATTGCCGAGCAACTCGGCGTGGAAGAGCGCGGCGAGTTTTTACGACATTACCGGCGCGTTGCGCGATATGGTGCAGAATCATTTGCTGCAAATGCTGTGTATGACGGCGATGGAGCCTCCGGCGAAGTTTGGACGCGGACGCCGTGCGCAATGAGAAGGTGAAAGTGCTGAAAGCCCTAAAACCGATGACTTCGGCGGATGTCGACAAAAACGTCGTCCGCGGCCAATATATTGCCGCAGGGGCATGAACGGCTACCTTCAGGAAGTCAACGTACCTTCCGGCAGCACCACCGAAACCTACGTCGCCATCCGTGCCGAAATCGATACGCCGCGTTGGGCGGGCGTACCGTTTTATCTGCGCACCGGCAAGCGCATGGCAGATAAAGTGGCCGAAATCGTGTTGAATTTCCGCGAATTGGACAACCGTATTTTTTTGAAAACAGCATTTCCGTACCCAACCGTCTGGTTATTGAATTGCAACCCGACGAGGCCGTTCGGCTGTATATGCGGGTCAAAACGCCGGGCGTGGGCAATACCGTTGAAATCGCGCCGTTGGATATGGATTTGGGCAAAGCCGCCGAAGGCTACCGCGCCGAGGCCTACGAGCGGCTGCTGTTGGACGTGATTGACGGCAAACTGGCGCTCTTCAACCGCCGCGACGAACTTGAGGCCGCATGGGAATATGTGATGCCGATTCTGGAAAACTGGGCATCCAGCGCCACACCGCCGCACGGTTACGCCGCCCATTCCTGGGGGCCTGAAGCCGCCCGCGAACTCTTGGCGCGCAACGGCGACAAATGGCACGAAGAGCAATGAGGCAGGTTTTCAGACGGCCTGTTCCATGAGCGGGGTTGGCCTACCGAGGCCGTCTGAAAATAAATCATACTGAAACGGGTGATACGGATGCTTCGTAACGGCGGTTCCGCATAACGGTTTTTTCAGACGGCCTCATGGCTCGGAAGGCCGTCTGAAAAATAAAAATACGGAAAAGGAAAAAAATATGTTTACCTGGTATGAAAACGATAACGCCGCGGCAGCGACGCAGTCTCTGGCAGACGCGGTTGCGGCCGCACTGAAAATCACCTTGGACGAAAAAGGGCCGTGCGGTTCTGGCAGTGTCCGGCGGTCGTTCGCCGATTGCGTTTTTTTCAAGCGCTCTCGCACAAGGATTTGGCTTGGAGCAACGTTGGTATCACCTTGGTGGACGAACGCATCGTACCGACGGTTCATCCCGACAGCAATACCGCTTTGGTGCGCGAATACCTGTTGAAAAACAAGGCATCGGTAGCCAGATGGATTCCTATGGTGGAAGACGGCAAGCCTGAAAACCGGCTGCCGCCTCAAGAAGTGGTCGATTTCGCCTTGCAACACTACCGCCAGCCTGACGTGCTTGTCCTGGGCATGGGCGGCGACGGGCATACGGCTTCGCTGTTCCCGCAGGCGCCGCAGTTGGAGGCAGGGAATCGATTTGGAGAACGACGTTACCCCTGCTGCACACCACCCCGGTTACCGCACCGCATGAGCGCGTGAGCATGACGCTGGGTGCCATCCCTGAAAAACGCCGCATATCTTTCTGGCGATTCAGGGCGCGGACAAAAAAGCCGTATTCGAGCGGGCTGCCGCAGCACCGACTACCGAATTCCCCATCAGCCTGATTTTGAACCAGAATGGAGCAAACTGCCATGTCTACTACGCAAAAATAAACCCGTAACGAAAAATAAACCCGTAACGGACCAACCTTCCACAAGTTGGCCGCGCATGGTTGCCGACATAGGCGGCACCAACGCCCGCTTCGCGCTGGAAGTTGCGCCGCAGCAAATCGAGCAGGCGGAAGTTTTTGCCCTGCCACGACTACGACACCATCATCGATGCGGCCCGCGAATTTCTGAAGCGCGTCGGCAATCCGAAAATCAGCCATGCCGCAGTTGCCATTGCCAATCCGATTTTTGGGCGACTGGGTGCAGATGACCAACCACCACTGGTCGTTTTTCCATCGAAACCACACGCCAGTCGCTCGGTTTGGAAACCCTTATCCTGCTGAACGATTTTTACCGCGCAGGCGCTGGCGATTACGCAGACGAAGCGCGAAGACTTGGTGCAGGTCGGCGGAAAAGAGCTGGTGGAAAACGCGCCGAAGGCCGTTATCGGTCCCGGAACAGGTCTGGGCGTCAGCGGGCTGGTTCCGAGCAAGGCCGGCTGGGTGCCGTTGTCGGGCGAGGGCGGCCATGTCAGCTTTCCGCCGTTTGACGATGCGGAAGTGATGATTTGGCAGTACGCTAAGAAAAAATACGGCCACGTTTCCGCCGAACGCTTTTTGAGCGGTTCGGGACTGACGCTGATTTACGAAGCATTGGCGGTTAAAGAAGGGCTGAAGCCGAAAAAACTGACGCCCGCCGAAATCAGTGAAAACGCCCTGAGCGGTTCGTCGCCGCTGTGCCGCCTGACGCTGGACATGTTCTGCGCGATGCTGGGCACGGTGGCTTCCAATCTGGCGCTGACGCTGGGCGCAAGTGGCGGGGTGTATCTCTGCGGCGGCATCATTCCGCGCTTTATCGATTATTTCAAATCCTCCCCGTTCCGCAACCGTTTTGAAAACAAAGGCCGCTTTGACGCCTATCTGGCCTCGATTCCCGTATATGTTGTGTTGAGCAAGTCCCTCGGACTGATTGGTTCGGCGGTAGCGTTGGACAACCATTTGCAGGGATTGGGCGGAGAATAGGCGCGGGATATGGTTTTCAGACGGCCCCACGCAGGCCGGAAAGAATAACGAGGCCGTCTGAAAGCCGCCGCCTGCCGTATATCATCACACCGTTTCGGTATCGAAAGGTCAAATATCATGTTAAGCAAAATCAGCGAATCATTGTCTAATTTATCCGGCGCCGAACGCAAAGTGGCGGAATGGGCGTTGGCGGAACCCAAATGGTTTGTCCATGCTGCGGTGGCCGAAATCGCCGAGCGCGCATCGGTGAGCCAGCCGACGGTCATCCGTTTCTGCCGCAGCCCTAGGTTACAAAGGGCTGCCGGAATTCAAACTGGCATTGTCCGCCAGCATCGGCCACGAAGGGATGCCTTATGTGCATGAAGAGTTGAATGCCGACGACGACGATGGCCAGCGTGGTGGAAAAAAGTGTTGAGCAATACCGCCGCCTCGATTCTGGGAGAGCGCCGCGTTTTGCAGGAGTCGGAGCTGGAAAACGCCGTCGCCATGCTGCTGCACGCGCGGCGCGTGGAATTTTACGGTGTCGGCAATTTCGGGCATCGTGGCGCAGGATGCGCAACACAAATTCTTCCGTTTCGGCATTTCCACCGTGGCTTGCGTGGATACCCACACGCAACTGATGGCCGCCGCCGTACCGACCGACAAGGACGTGCTGGTTGCCGTGTCCAATTCGGGTTCTTCCATCGAGCTTCTGGATGCGGTAAGCATCGCCAGGAAAACGGCACGTCGGTCATCGCCATAACGCGTAACGATTCGCCGTTGGCGCAGCTTTGCCGACTGCGTGCTGAGTATCGCCACGCAGGAAAAACATAGAAGTGTATACCCCGATGGTGTCGCGGCTGTTGCAGCTGGCGGTCATCGACATCTTGGCCATCGGCCTCGCATTGCGGTTGGGCGAACCCGCCAGCCAGCAACTGAAAAAAGGTAAGCGCAGCATTTACGGCAAACATAAACACCACTTGGAAACACATAAAGACTGAAACCGAAACAGGTCGGCAACCGGCATCGTGAACAGGAAAGGCCGTCTGAAAAATCCGAAATCGGGTTTTTCAGACGGCCTTTTCCTTGCCGGATATTAAGTAAAATGGTCTAGCAGGGTTTGTAGCCGTATTACGAAAGCATTACGTCAAAATATGTAGCAAAATAACAGTGTTCAAGACAAGCAGACATAAAGTATGATTTGTCGGTAGTCGGTTTAATTCGGATTACCTCGCCGAACCGGCCGCTATTCCGTCTGTAACAACAAGAGAGGACATCGATATGTTCTACGCCTTCGTAACAAAACAACAATACCGCATTGTCGGTCTTAACCGCTTTGTTCTTTATGATGGGGTTCATCACCCTGTCTGAACGACATTCTGATTCCCCACCTGAAAGCCATCTTCGACCCTGTCTTACGTTCAGGCGATGCTGGTTCAGTTCTGTTTCTTTACCGCTTATGCCGTGATGTCGATTCCGATGGGCAAACTGGTCGGTAAAATCGGCTATAAGGGCGGCGTTATCGGCGGGTTTCTGTTGACCGCCGTCGGCTGCCTGTTGTTTTATCCTGCCGCCGACAGCGCATCGTATCCGACTTTCTTGGCCGCACTGTTTATTCTGGCTTCCGGCGTTACCCTGCTGCAAGTGGCGGGCAACCCTTACGTTACCCTGTTGTCCAGGCCGGGCAAGGAATCTTCCACGCTGACGCTGGTACAGGCGTTCAATTCGCTGGGTACGACGGTTGCGCCGTGGTTCGGTTCGATGCTGATTCTGGCCGATGCCGGACAAACTGCCAGCAAGGCCGAACAGATTTCTTCGGTGCAGATACCTTATTTGGGCTTGGCCGGCGTTTTGATATTGCTGGCCGTATTCGTGAAAAATGATCAAACTGCCCGACGCGCGTAAAAATCGCCGAGGAAGTAACCGAACACAGCCATGACGGCAAAACCAGCGTGTGGCAGTACAAACACTTGATTCTGGGTGCGCTCGGCATTTTTCTGTTATGTCGGTGCGGAAGTATCCATCGGGTCGTTGCTGGTCCGGGTCGTTGCTGGTCAGCGTAATGGAAGTAACCGCCGGACTGGATCATGCCACCGGTGCGAGATTGCTGTCGGTATATTGGGGGCGGTGCGATGGTGGGCCGCTTCTTGGGTGCGCTTCTGATGCAGCGTATCGCGCCTTCCAAATATCTGGCCTTTAACGCAACGGCGGCGGTCGTGCTGATTGCGGTTTCCATCCTGTTCGGAGGAGGGAAAGTGTCGATGTGGGCGTTGCTGTTTATCGGTTTTTTCAACTCGATTATGTTCCCGACCATCTTCTCGCTGGCTACCAGCGGTTTGGGCAAATTTACCGGAGCGGCTTCGGTATTATCTGTACCGCCATCGTCGGTGGTGCCATCGTGCCGGTAATGCAGGGTTTCTTTGCCGACCATATCGGCCTGCTGTTATCGTTCTTCGTTTTCCGCACTGTGTTACCTGTATATCCTGTTCTTTGCGGTGAAAGGGCATAAAGCCGACGAAGTGGCATAATCCTTTTCGATTGTGGCATAAAGGCCGTCTGAAATCCGATTTCGGGATTTCAGACGGCCTTTATATTGTCGGTGTGTTGATATTTTACGGCTGTTGCGGTTGGACCGGTTTGCCGTCTATCGTTGCACCCGTCAGCCTCAGATTGTAGGGTTTTGCCGTCGTCGGTGTAGCTGATTTGCGCGGGAATGTTGTCAAACGCCGTGGCGAAGGCGTAGCCGACAGTGCTGTCGCCGCGGCGGACGCGGTATTTGTCTATATCGATATAGCCTTTGCCGAATTTGTATTTCGAGCTGCCCGTTTTATTGATGCTGTTGATGCGGTAGAGCTTTTTGCCATTGGTAATGCGCGTTCCGGCAGGCAGCTTGCCGTCGCCTGCGGCGAGCTGCCAAGCCAGTGTAAACAGGTCCATCGTCGGGCCGGAAACGGTTTCGGTTTCCTCGCCTTCCTTGATTCTGCCGTAGGTAACGCTGTGGCCGTTGAATTTGGCTTCGGCGTAAAGTTTGCCGCCGCGTATGTCTTTGTAGTAGGACGGATAGAGGATGCCGTCTGAAATCGTGCCTACGGATTCAAAGCGGATTTTTATACAGCGGGACTTTGATGGACGAGACGATTTTGTAGCTGTTGCCGTTGCGGGTGAAAAGTCATAACGGCGGGAATCCCCGTAGCTGCCGGAATATTTCAATACGGCAGAATGCGGCAGCTCGGAAGCGGCCGCGGAAAGGGAAAATACGGTCAGAAGCAATGCGGTTGCTTTTGTTGTGTTCATGGGGTCTCCTTTCTTAATCTGTGTTCGGGTTATATCTGTATTCGGGCGGGATGCCGTTAAGCCAACAACGGTCGGTCTTCGGGCTGGTTCCGGCTGTTAATAACCCGGTTGCCCTCGATTTTTCAGACGGCCTGCGGCGAAATCGGCTACGGCTTGGGGAAAAGCCGGTGTTCGACCTTCAATACCCGTGCGGCAATGTCGTCGGCCGTGTCATTGTCGAAAATCGGTACGACGCCTTGGGAGATAATCGGCCCGCAGTCCAGCTCGGGGGTAACGAAATGAATGGTGCAGCCGGCCACGCGGCAACCCGCCGCCAGCGCGCGTTCGTGGGTGTGCAGGCCGGTGAACGACGGCAGGATGGACGGGTGGATGTTCATCAGGCGGCCTTCGTAACGGTGCAAAATTCGGGGGTAAGGATGCGCATAAAACCGGCGAGGACGACCAAATCGGGTTGGTAGCATCGATTTTTTTCCATCATGACCTGATCGAAGGCGCTGCGGGAGGCGAAATCCTTGTGGTTCAGGCTGTCGGTAGGGATGCCGCGCCCGCAGCCCATGCCAGGCCGGCGGCGGTCGCGCTGTTGCTCAAGACGGCGGCGATGCGGACGTCCGGAATACCGGCGTTGACGATGGCCTCGCATGTTGCTGCCGCGGCCGGAAATCAGAATAACGATGTTTTTCATGGGCGTATCAGTTTGGGGGTTAACAGTTAAACGTAAGGGAATTTGCCGCGGCTGCATGGTCAAGGATAAAAGGCCGTCTGAAAAGCGAGGTCCGCAATGCCCGACTGGGGCGGCCTTTGCCGATAAGAAGCCGCAGAACGGATATGGCTTCCGGATTTGAAAACCGGATTGATGCGCGCAGGGCCGGCCGGCGGTTTGGCAGAAGTGCTTTTCCCAAAATGCAGAAATGCCGTCTGAACGGTTCCGGATGCGGCGTTCAGACGGCATTTGTAAAGGTGCCGAAATAACGGCCGGTTATTGGGATTTTTGACCGCTCGCTTCAGCTGCAGACGGTGCCGCAGGCATACTTTCGGGTTTGCCGACTTTCAGCAGTTTGACGTCGAAGATCAACGTGGCGTTCAGGGGCGATTTTTGTCGCCGGCGCCGTTTTCGCCGTAGGCCAGTTTGGCCGGAATGAAGAATGTGGCTTCGCCGCCTTCTTTCATCAGTTGCACGGCTTCGGACCAGCCCGGAATCACTTGGTTGACCGGGAAGGTAACGGGTTGGCCGCCGTTTTGTTTGCTGCTGTCGAACACAGTTCCGTCAATCAGACGGCCTTCGTATTCCACGGTTACGATGTCGGTTGCTTTGGGTGATGCGCCGGTGCCTTCGGTTTTGACTTTGTACTGAAGGCCGGAAGCGGTGGTTTTCACGCCTTCTTTAGAGGCGTTTTCTTTCAGGAAGGCGTCGCCTTTTTCAAGATTGGTTTTTCGCGTCTTCCAAACGTTTGGCCTGGGCTTTGGTTTGCTGCTCCTGAAGGAATTTCAGCATGACTTCCTGGGCCTGCATTTCGTTCATTTTTCGGCTCTTTGCCGTCGTACATGGTTTGTATGGCTTCGTTGAATACTTTCAGGTCGATGTCCGTACCTTGGTCTTTCATCTGTTTCAGCGAACGGCCGATGTCCACGCCCATTGCGTAGCTGGCTTGTTGCGCCGGTGTGCCGATGGCGGAGGCTTCGGCGCCGGATGCGGCAGGTGCTGAGGCAGCCGGTGCGGCCGCGTCTTTCTTGTTGCATGCGGTTACGGTCAGGGCGGCAGCCAGTGCCAATGCGCTTAATTTGAAAGTTTTGTTCATAGCGGTATTTTTCTTGAAAAAGGAAAAGCCCGATTATAGCCCAGTTTGCATGAATTGGCAGGCGGGCCGTCTGAAAAATTATCCATAAAACTGTAAATTAAATTCTGACATGCCGTTTGGCGGCGGATAAACGGTAGATATACGGCGGGTTCAGGCTTTTCCGTTCATGTCGAAATGTTCGATTTCGAAGCCGCGGCCGCGGTAGGCTTTGAACCGTTCCCGCGCTTCGGCCAGTTCTTCGAAGCCGGTGCCGACGATTTCGAACACGCGCACGGGCGGGGCGGGGGCGTCGCTCCAGAAGTCCGGCGACAGGTTCAGCACGGCGAATCCGTGCGGCAGTTCGGGCAGTTCGAAACCCGAAGCAAGCAGGACGGGCGTTTCAGACGGCACGGGGCTGCCGGTTGGCCAGATTTCGTGCGGGATGAAACTTTCGGGGTCAAACTGCCATAAATCGCGGTCTATCCTTGCGACGGTCCCGGCGGAATCCGACCAGACCAGCACGCGGCTGTCGCGCATGGCGCGGGCGGCCAGCCGGCAGGAAAAGACGGCGGGTTCGGCAACGTGGGTGTAGAAGGTGGCTTTGGGCATGGCGTGCGTTTGTTTGGAATGGGATGAAGGCCGTCTGAAAAACGGAGCGCGGTTTTTCAGACGGCCTTTTTAAGGTTTTATTTCTGCGGTGCGGCAGATTTGGCAGCGGCGGTTTCGGCAATCAGGTCAAGGAAGACCAGCGGCTCTTTTGCCGATGTTTTTCAGCGCATGAGACTGTCCGGGGCGGGCGATGGTGATGTCGCCGGCGCCGACTTGTGTCTGTTTGCCCGTGCTGTCGGTAAACACGCCTTTACCCGATACGATGATGTAAACGTCTTCGTTGTCGGTGTGTTTATGTTCGCCGATGGATGCGCCCGGCGGCAGGGTCAGCCAGCCGATTTCCCTGAACGCGTCTTGGGCGGCGGTCTGGTGGCGGTTGAAGGCGAAGCGGCCGAGCAGCGGCCTTTGCCTCCGGCTGCGTTTTTCGCGGTTCCACTCCGCCAAGTCGGCTTTTTGTACACTTGGACGCTGCGGTCGGCAGGTTTGGTCTGTTCCGCGGCGTGGACGCTGACGCTCGTGCCGAGCAGAAAGGCGACGGACAATGCGGCAAATAGCGGTTTCATCATGGTTCTCCGTTTGTTGGGTTGTATCAGAAGATGATGCGTTCCGTTTTCAGACGACCTGTGGAGGCGATGGCTTTGCCCCGCAGGTGTCTCAGAGCTTATTTCACGTTGCGCAGATAGTTCAGCAACAAGGGAACGGGCGGCCGGTTGCGCCTTTTTCGCTGCCTGATTTCCATGCCGTACCCGCGATGTCGAGGTGCGCCCACGGGTAGTCTTCGGTGAAGTAAGACAGGAAGGTGGCGGCGGTAATCGTGCCTGCGCCGGGCGTGCCGATGTTGGGAATATCGGCGAAGTTGGATTTGAGCTGGTCTTTGTAGGTTTCAAAAAGCGGCAGCTGCCATGCTTTGTCGTCCACGTTGCGGGAGGCGGCGAGCAGGCTGTCGACCAAATCCTGATTGTTGCCCATCACGCCGCTGACGTCATGACCCAAGGCGATGATGCACGCGCCGGTCAGGGTGGCGACGTCGATGACGGCTTTGGGCTTGAACTGCTCGGCGTAAGTGAGCGCGTCGCACAAAATCAGACGACCTTCGGCATCGGTGTTCAACACTTCAATCGTCAGACCTTTCATGCTTTTCACGACGTCGCCCGGTTTGTTTGCCGCGCCGGAAGGCATGTTTTCGCAAGTGGCGACAACGGCGACGAGGTTGATCGGCAGTTGCAGTTTGACGGCGGCGCAGAAGGTGCTGATGACGGTTGCCGCGCCGCACATGTCAAACTTCATTTCGTCCATGTTCAGACCGGGCTTGAGGGAGATGCCGCCGGTGTCGAAGGTGATGCCTTTGCCGACCAAGACGACGGGGGCGGCTTCTTTGTCCGCTGCGCCGAAGTAGCTCAGTTCAATCAGATAGGGGTCTTCCACGCTGCCTTTGGCGACCGACCAGAACGAACCCATGTTTTCTTTGATGTAGTCTTTTTCGATGATTTTGGCGTGTGCGCCCAGTTTTTCAGCTTCGGCTTTGGCGGTGCGCGCTAAAATTCGGGCGTGCATTCGTTGGGCGCTGCGTTGCCCAAATCGCGGCAGAGGCTTTGTCCGTAAACCTGCGCTTCGGCGACGCGCAAGGCTTCTTTGACGATGGCTTCATGTGCGGTGTGGAACACGGCTTGTGCGAATTTGGCGGGCTTGGCTTCTTTTATAGCGATCGAAACGGTAGGCGGTATTGCCGAACGCGATGGCGAAGGCTTCGGCAACGGCGGCGGCTTGCGCTTCATCGAAGGCATGGATGTCCGCATTGACCGTTTCCTGATTTTGCGCTCATTTCGCGGCTTCGGCGGCGGCTTTTGTTCAACGCGGCGCGGTCGGTTTTTCGAGGCGGACGACGGCGACTGCCTGCAAACCGTTGTCCGTCGGGATTTTTGGTGTCGGCGAAGGTTTGACCTTCTTCAAGCGAAGACAAAAAGGGCAATGGCGGTCGGGTGGTTTAATTGCGCCTCTTCGGTGCAGACAACAACTGCGCGCCTGCCTGTTGCGGCTGCAGGTTCCGGCTTTTGTGCTAAATTCCACGTTTATTCTCCTGATTGAAGCGGTTGTTTGGGAGGGTTTCAGACGGCCCCGCCATTCTTGGAAGGCCGTCTGAAAAGACGGTTTGATTGTACTCCATCATCAGGCCGTCTGAAACCGCGGCGGCGGGACGGAAGGCTGCCGGAAGGTTTTTCAGACGGCCTGCATTATCAAACGGGCGTACCCGAAACAGCGAAGATATGATTTACCAAAAGAAACTTTATCAAAGAACTTTCCTTTACCGCCGTCGGCATTTTCGTGGTGCTGCTGGCGGTGTTGGTATCGACGCAGGCCATCAACCTGCTGGGGCGCGCGGCGGACGGGCGCGTGGCGGTGGATGCCGTGGCCGCATTGGTCGGCTTCTGGGTTATCGGCATGACGCCGCTTTTGCTGGTGCTGACCGCGTTCATCAGCACGCTGACCGTGTTGACCCGCTACTGGCGCGACAGCGAAATGTCGGTCTGGCTTTCCTGCGGGTTGGCGTTGAAACAGTGGATACGCCCCGTCATGCAATTTGCCGTGCCGTTTGCCCTGCTGATTGCCGTCATGCAGCTTTGGGTGATGCCGTGGGCGGAACTGCGCAGCCGCGAATACGCCGAAATCCTCAAGCAGAAACAAGAACTTTCGCTGGTGGAGGCGGGCGAGATTCAACAGCTTGGGCAAGCGCAGCGACCGCGTGTATTTCGTCGAAACTTTCGATACCGAGTCGGGCATTATGAAAAACCTGTTTCTGCGCGAACTGGACAAAAACGGCAACGACAACATTATTTTTGCCAAAGAGGGCAATTTCGCCCTGACCGACAACAAACGGACGCTGGAACTGCGCAGCGGCTACCGTTACAGCGGCAAACCGGGCAGGGCGGACTACAATCAGGTTTCGTTCGAACACCTGAGCATGATTATCAGCACCACGCCGAAAATCGTCGATCCGATTGCGCACCGCCGCACCATTCCCACCGCCAAATTATTCGGCAGCGACAATCCGCAGTATCAGGCCGAACTGATGTGGCGGCTGTCGCTTCCCATCAGCGTACTGCTGCTGAGTAGTGCTGGCCGTGCCGCTTTCTTATTTCAACCCGCGCACCGGCCATACCTATAATATTTTGATTGCCATCGGCATGTTCTTAATCTACCAAAAACGGTCTGACTTTCCTGCGCGATGCGGTGGAAGACGGCAAAATCCATTTCTGGTTCGGCATGCTGCCCGATGCATTCTGATGATTGTCATCGCTGTCGTTTTGCTGCGCGTGCGCAGTATGCCGGCGCAAACCGTTCTGGCAGGCGGTAGGTAAAAAGTCTGACTCTGAAAGGCGGAAAATGAAACTGATTCCCCGCTATATCATCCGCCAGATGAGTGTAATGGCGGTATACGCGCTGCTGGCGTTTCTGGCTTTATACAGCTTTTTGAAGTCATCAACGAAATGGGCGATGTCGGCAAAGGCAGCTATACTGGCGCGAAAATGGCGCAGTATGTTCTGATGCAGATGCCCGCCCGCGCTTACGAACCGATGCCGCTGGGCGTGTTGATCGGCGGCCTGATTGCCTTGAGCCAGCTTGCCTCCGGCAGCGAACTGACCGTGATTAAGGCCAGCGGTATGAGTACGAAAGCTGCTTGCCGTGCTCTCGCAGTTCGGCCTGATTTTTGCACTGGCGACCGTGGTATTGGGCGAGTGGGTCGCGCCGGACCTGAGCCGCCGCGCGGGAAAACATGAAAGCCAGCGCGATCAACGGCAGAATCAGCGCCGGTGCGTCGGGTTTGTGGATGAAAGAGCAGAACAACATCATCAGTGTGCGCGAAATGCTGCCCGACCACACGCTGCTGGGCGTGAAAATCTGGCAGCACGACGACCGCTACCAGCTTTGCCTCTGCGGCCGAAGCCGAATCCGCCGCGTTGAATCCGGACGGAAGCTGGCAGCTTAAAACGTGCGCCGCAGCGTGCTGAAGGGCGAGCAGGTCGCCGTGTCCTCGAATCACAACGCTGGCCGGTGGCGCTGCAAAGCGGCCTGCTGGACGTGTTGCTGGTCGATCCGACCAGATGTCGGTGTCCGAGCTGACCACCCATATCGCCCACCTGAAAAGCAATCATCAGAAAACCGATACCTATTCCGTCGCCTGGTGGCGCAAACCGATGTATCCGATTGCCGCATGCGGTGATGGCGCTGGTGGCGTTTGCCTTTACGCCGCAGACCACGCGCCACGGCAACATGGGGCTGAAACTCTTCGGCGGTATCTGCCTCGGCCTGGTGTTCCATTTCGCCGGGCGGCTGTTCGGCTTTACCAGCCAGCTTTACAGCGTGCCGCCTTTTCTGGCGGGAATGCTGCCGACGGTCATTTTCGCACTGCTGGCAGTCTATCTGATACGCAGGCAGGGAAAGGCGCTGATTATGCCGGATAGGAAAAGGCCGTCTGAAACTCAATTTTCAGACGGCCTTTCGGCTTTGAGCGGCTCAAGCGAACCAGAAACGGAAGACCAGATAGAAGACCAGCAGCAATACGCCCGCCCACACCAGCAGCATGAATCCCGCTACGGCGCGGCCCAAACGGAATACGGGGTTTTTGCTTTTCGTCTTCCGGCAGCAGGCCGGCGGTTTGTTTGTCGGGGATTCGGTTGTCGGACATGGTTTTTCTTTCCGGTAGGATTTTTCAAACGCGTAAGGTTACGCCGATAGCGGGGAAGATTCAAGGGCGTATTGTTCCTGCCGTGCGGCTTCAGAAAGAATCTTCTCCGTAACCGTTGTTTTTCGTCCCACGCCGTTTTCAAGGCCGTCTCGAACCGTATCGGCATCAAAGCCGCGGTAGGTCAGAAAGCGTGCCTGTTTCTGCTTTTCCTTCAAATCGGCGGCGCTCTGCCGGAATTTTTGCGCAGGATGGCGACGGCGGTCCGCAGCTCGTCTTCGCGGCGCGGCATCAGGCTGCGGCTGATTGCTTCGTCCACTCCCCTGCGCCGCCAGAGCCTGTTGCAGCTGCAGCCTGCCTTGCCGGCGGCTTTTGCTGTGGATGTAGGCTTCGGCGTAGCGTTGGTCCGACTGCCAGTTGCGTTCGGCAAATTCGTCCAACACGTTTTCCATTCTTCTTCGCTTTCGGCATACGGGGCGAGCTTGCGCTTGAGTCCAATACGGCTGGTTTTCCCTGTCGGGAAAGAATGTCCATCGCACGGGCGCGCAGGGATTTTTGGGGTTTCATAGGTTTCGTCGGTTTGAGGCCGTCTGAAAACGCAGAAACGGGTTTTCAGACGGCCTGACGGGTTATTCTTCGTCTTTTGCTTTTTGCGGTTGCAGGTTTTCGTAGATTTCGGCAGCGAGCCGATCAGCCAATCGGGTTTGGTCGCCTTGTCCTGCGACAACAAAGTCATGTCGCCGTAGCCGTAGGTTACGCCGACGCTGAGGCAGCCGGCGGCTTTGGCGGCGAGGATGTCGTTGCGGGAGTCACCGACCATGATCATGTTGGCGGTATCGATGCCCAGCACTTCGGTGGCGTGTTGCAACGGCAGCGGGCTGGGTTTCTTTTCCGGCAGGCTGTCGCCGCCGAGTATCAGGCTGAAATAATCGGCAAGTCCGAGCTGCTCAACAGTGCGGCGGCGAGGATTTCGTTTTGTTGGTAATCACCACCAGCGGGATGCCCAGTGTTTTCAGCAATGCCAGTCCGGCTTCGGTTTCGGGGTAGGGGCGGTGAAGTCGCTCAAGTGGTCGCGGTAGTATTTCATGTAGAACACGAAGCCTTTTTCCCACAAATCAGGCGCGGCCTCTTGGTCGCGGTCGTCGGTGATGACGCGGTGGACGAGTTTGCCGATGCCGTCGCCGACATAGCTTTCCACGGTTTTTGGCCGGTAGCGGCCGCATCCCCAAATACTCGCGCATGGCTTCGGCGGCGGCGGCCAAATCGGGGACGGAATCGCACAAAAGTCCCGTCAAGGTCGAATGCGGCGGCTTGGACGTGGTCGATGGTCGGAGTCATGGTTTTCTTTCTGCGGGATTACTTGAAGGGAGATATTCTAACATCGTTCGCAACGGAAGGCCGTCTGAAACCGGATTTTCAGACGGCCCGTACGGAAAATATACGGCGGCGGAACGCTTGTCGGGCCGTTACGGAATCCCGTTATAAAAATCAATCTGTATCGATGAAACGATTTATTTTTTCTTGACTACATGCTATTACATTTTAGGCGGTTTTTGTATATAGTACGAAATGTATTATGTTAATAACCCGTATGAAAAGGAAAGATATGTCTCACTCTGCTACAAAAAGAAACACTGAATCCTTTCGAAATCGCGCAAAAAGCAGGTCAAAACTGCCTGCGACCGACTCAATGCCGACCCTGCGGTGTATGAAATCCTGAAAAACCCGCAACGCGTTTTGAAGTTACCTTCCCCGTCAAACTCGACAACGGCACGGTCAAAACCTTTACCGGCTACCGTTCGCAACACAACAATGCCGTCGGCCCCTACAAAGGCGGCGTGCGTTTCCATCCCAATGTGAATCTGGACGAAGTCAAAGCCCTGTCGATTTGGATGACCATCAAATGCTGCGTTGCGGGCATTCCTTACGGCGGAGGCAAAGGCGGCATTACCTTTGGATCCGCGCGATTATTCAGAAGCAGAGTTGGAACGCATTTCACGCGCTTATTCGAAGCCATTTCCCCGCTCATCGGCGAGAAAAATCGATATTCCCGCCCCCGATGTGAACACCAACGGCAAAAATCATGTCGTGGATGGTTGATGCCTACGAAAACATCGTTAAAAAATCCGCACCGGGTGTGTTCACCGGCAAACCGGTTGAATTCGGCGGCTCTTTGGCGCGTACCGAAGCGACAGGTTACGGCGTGAACTTTGCCGCCGTCCAAGCTTTGGAAAAACTCGGCAAAAGAAGTGAAAGGCGCGACCTACGCCATTCAGGGCTTCGGCAATGTGGGCTATCACACGGGCTATTACGCGCATCAATCCGGCGCGAAAGTCGTTGCCGTTTCCACCGTCGATGTCGCCATCTACAACGAAAACGGCCTAGATATGGAAGCCCTGTTCAAAGAGTATCAGGCCAACGGCTTTATCACCAACAAAGCCGGTTACGGCAAGGAAATCAGCAATGCCGAACTCTTGGCGCTGGATGTGGACGTACTCGCCCCCTGTGCGCTGGAAAACCAACTGACTTCCGAAAACGCCGGCAAAGTCCGCGCTAAAAATCGTGGTCGAAGGCGCAAACGGTCCGACAACGCCCGAAGCCGATGCCATTCTGCGTCAAAACGGCGTGCTGGTCGTGCCCGATATTCTGGCGAACTGCGGCGGTGTGGTCGTTTCTTATTTCGAATGGGTGCAAAACCTGCAAGGCTATTACTGGGAATTTGACGAAGTTCAGGAAAAAGAAACCGTCGTCCTGCGCCGCGCGTTCCGCGATATTTGGAATCTGGCGCAAGAATATGACGTGGACTTGCGTACTGCGTCTTACATGATGAGTATCCGCCGCGTCGAAAAAGCGATGAAAGCTGCGCGGCTGGTATTGATTTTGTTCCGTTAGGGACATTCCGGTTTATTTGAATCGAAAGAGGCCGTCTGAAAACAGTTTTCAGACGGCCTCTGATCACGACCCTTGATTTGCGATGCGGGCTTATTTGCCCAAATCAAATGCTTTGTGCAGCACTCTGGTTGCCAGTTCCATATATTTTTTCGTCAATCAATACCGAAACTTTGATTTCGGAAGTGGAAATCATCTGGATATTGATGCCCTTCTTCCGCCAGCGTGCGGAAGATTTTTGGCGACCACTCCGGCGTGCGAGCGCATACCCATGCCGACGGCGGATACTTTGCATACGGTGTCGTCGCCGTCGATGGCGGTGGCGCCGATGCTGTCTTTCAGGCCGTTCAGCAGGTCGAGCGTCTGTTTGTAGTCGCCGCGCGGTACGGTGAACGAAAAATCGGTGGTGCCTTCCGAGCCGACGTTTTTGGATAATCATGTCGACTTCGACGTTGGTATCGGCCACCGCGCCTAATATCTGATAGGCACGCCGGGTTTGTCGGGTACGCCGCGCACGTTGATGCGGGCTTGGTTTTTGTCGAACGCGATACCGGTTACGGCAGCTTTTTCCATGTTATCGTCCTCTTCAAAGGTAATCAGGGTGCCGTCGCCGCCTTCCTGCAGGCTGCTGAGTACGCGCAGGCGCACTTTGTATTTTCCGGCAAATTCAACTGAACGGATTTTGCAATACTTTCGAGCCGAGGCTGGCCAGCTCGAGCATTTCTTCAAAAGTGATGGTATTGAGGCGGCGCGCTTCGGGCACGACACGCGGGTCGGTGGTGTAAACGCCGTCCACATCGGTGTAGATTTTGGCATTCGTCGGCCTTGAGGGCGGCGGCAGTGCGACAGCCGAGGTGTCCGAACCGCCGCGGCCCAGCGTGGAGATGTCGCCCGTGCTGCTGACGCCTTGAAACCGGCGACGATGACGACGCGGCCTTTAGCCAGATCGGCACGCATTTTCTCGTCGTCTATGCTTTCGATGCGGGCTTTGGTGTGGGCGGTATCGGTTTTCAGGGCAACCTGCCAGCCGGTATAGCTTTTCGCGTCCACGCCGATGTTTTCAACGCCATCGCCAAGAGGCCGATGGTCACTTGTTCGCCGGTGGCTAAGACCACATCCAGTTCGCGCGGGTCGGGGTGTTCCTGCATTTCGTGCGCCAGTGCCACCAAACGGTTGGTTTCGCCGCTCATGGCGGAAACGACCACGACCACGTCATGACCTTCGGCGCGGGCTTTGGCAACACGGTTGGCTACGTTTTTGATGCGTTCGGGGGAACCTACCGATGTTCCGCCATATTTCTGTACGATTAACGCCATGTTTCGTGCTTTCTGTTTGAGATTGGTAGGGCAGCGGTATGCTGCAAAGTCGGAATCTTCCCGCCTGCCTGAGCGGGTTTTCCGCGCTGCGGCAAAATGCGGGCAAATCTTTTGTGTATTTTTACTGTCGTTTACATGAATTTCAAGGATAAATTGGATTTTGGCGGCAAACGGGCCGCCGGATGCAGGAGGCCGTCTGAAAATATGGTTTCAGACGGCCTTTGCATAGTTTGCAGGATACCGTTATCCGACAGGGCGGGGTGTTTTGCAACGCGTTTTTGCTGGTGCCGCACCAGCTCGGCGATGCCTTTTTGCGCCAGCGCAATCAGTTTGCCCAATTCGTCCAGGCTGAACGGCGCGCCTTCCGCCGTACCTTGGATTTTCGATGATTTTGCCCGATGCGGTCATAACGATGTTGACGTCGCTGTCGCAGCCGGAATCTTCAGGGGTAGTCCAAATCCAGAAGCGGTATGCCGCCCACCACGCCTGCGGATACGGCGGCAACGGCTTCGCGAATCGGGTTTTTCGCCGATGAGGCCGTCTGAAAGCAGTTTTTTCACGGCGATTTTCAGGGCGACGAATGCGCCGGTAATAGACGCGGTGCGCGTGCCGCCGTCGGCCTGAATCACGTCGCAGATCGATCAGGATTTGGCGTTCGCCCAGTTTTTTTCCATATCCACGACGGCGCGCAGCGAGCGGCCGATTAAACGCTGGATTTCCTGAGTGCGGCCCGATTGCTTGCCCGCTGCGGCTTCGCGGCGCATACGCGCGGCGGTGGAGGCGGGCAACATCCCGTATTCGGCAGTAACCCAGCCTTTTTCTTTGCCGCGCAGAAACGGCGGGACGTTTTCGTCGACGGAAGCGGTGCAGATGACTTTGGTGTTGCCGCATTCGATGAGGCACGAGCCGTCGGCATGGGGCAGGGAAATGCGGGGTGATTTTGATGTCGCGCAGGCTGTCGGCGGGCGGGAGGTGCAGGTGTAGGCGGTCATGGTTGTCCTTTGGGAAAGTGGGATGGGATGGTTCGGCGGGTATTATACGGGATTCGTCGGACTGACTTGATAGATAAAAATCCCCCATTACTGGAGGGATTCGCTCTAATAAATTTGAAACAAATTTAAAAATGATTGATATATGAGTTAAAAAGGCGGATAAGCATTAAAACGGCATTTGAATCTATCTTTATTGATACATTAAATGAATAATTCAATCATAAAACCTCCTTATTGCGGATTAAAAATAAAATGAACCAAAAGATTCTCGGAACATTTTAAAACCCTATTGCTGGGTTATATGCAGATTAAAGACAAACAGGTTTTCTCAATCAAACGCCTAAAAATTTTTTTGTTTCCAAAGGTCGTCTGAAAGCGTCTGCTTCCATTAAAAATCCCAAGATTCTTGAGTTCATTCTAGCTTCTTGTTTTTGGAGTTATATGCATGGCTAATTTCATCAGATAGTCTGAAACCATCTTGACAAAACTCACTACGCTCGTTTTCAGACGACCTCTGTCCGTATATGTTATATTCCCTCCACTTTCACTCGTCTTTTGAAACGGAGTAAAACCATGAGTCAATCCATCCATATCCACAGTATGACCGGCTTTTGCCAATGCGGCAGGCGAATGCGGGGGCAAACGGGTCAATCTGGAAAATCCGCGCGGTCAACCACCGCTATTTGGATGTCCAGTTCCGTATGCCTGAAGAGTTGCGCTATCTGGAAGGGGCGTTGCGCGAGAAAAATCGCGGCGTCGGCTTCGCGCGGCAAGTTGAATGCCGCATCCAGTTGCAGGATGCGGCGGCAGGCTCTCAGGGCTTGGAAACCAATGGAGAGCTGGTCGGGCAGTTGGCGCATTTGAACAAAACTTGGCGCAAGGAGCATGGTTTCGGCAAGCTGACGGTGGCGGAAGTCTTGCGTTTTTCCGGGCGTGCTGGCGGCGCAAAAGCGAAGACCCCGAGGCTCTGGCAAAAACGGTGCAGGATTTGCTGGACGGTGCGTTGAAAGAATTTGCCGCCGCCCGCAAACGCGAAGGCAAAAAGCTGGGCGAGCATCTCTTGCAACGTTTGGACGGCATGGAGGAAATCGTCGATGCTTTGAGCGAATTGTTCCCCAGCCTGCTTGAAGCGCATATGGAAAAAGTCCGCGGCCGCCTGGCCGAAGCCGTCGCCAATATCGACAACGACCGCTTGCAGCAGGAATTTGCGCTGTTTATTCAGAAATCCGATGTCGACGAAGAATTCAGCCGCCTGCGCACCCATATCGCCGAAGTGCGCCGCATCGTTACCGAAGGCGAGGGCAGCATCGGCAAACGCTTGGATTTTCTGATGCAGGAATTGAACCGCGAAGCCAATACGCTCGGCAGCAAAAGCCATCGCCGCAGAATGCACGCAGGCATCGGTGGAATTGAAAAGTGTTGATAGAACAGATGCGCGAGCAGGTTCAGAATATCGAATAAAGCCGGATAAACCGAGGCCGTCTGAAAATTCAGACGGCCTCTCTTGTTTGTAAGGCTGTTCGGGATGTTAAAACAAATCGGATTGAGGCCGGTTTAGATAATCCGACAACGGTTTGGGCAGGCCGTAGTCTGCCGAAGTGTTCCGGCGATACCCACAGGCCGTCTGAAAGGTTTTCAGACGGCCTCTGCGGCGTATGGAAAGGCGTAATCAACAATAAGCGGTGGGTCAGGCGGTGGGTGAGGGCGGGTTGCTCGGAAAGGTCGTCCGGAACGATGCCGAGCTTTTCGGCGCAAGCGTATGCTTCGTTCAGGGTTTTCAAAACACGGCACGCAATACAGGCCGCCCCAAATGCCTTTGGCAGGACGTTTTTTCCAGCAAGATTGCGTCGTCTTGGTTGCGGACAATCAGCCAGTAAAGCGGCAGGGGTTTGCACTTCAGGGGCGATTTTTGCGCGGCAGCTCGGCGATGCGGTTTTGCTTTTTCGCTTCGCAGATGTCCGCCATCGGGCATTGATGGCACAAGGGTTTTGTCCGTTTGCACACGGTTGCGCCCGAGTCCATCAAACCCTGCGCGTATAGGCAGGCATATCGGCGTTTTCAGACGGCAGCAGGCTTTCGGCAAGTGTCCAGAGCGAGTTTTCAAATTTTTGTCCCTGCGGATTGCCGTCGCGGGCGAACACGCGGCAGAGCACGCGTTTGACGTTGCCGTCCAAAATGGTTTCGCGGCGGTTAAAGGCGAAGGCGCAAATGGCGGCGGCGGTGCTTCTGCCTCACACCGCAGAGGGTTTCCAAGTCTTTACGCTCCGACGGAAACGTGCCCGCCGAATTGCTTGACGACTTGTTGCGCGGCTTTTGTGCAGATTGCGCGCGCGGCTGTAATAGCCCAGCCCGCCCACAGCGACAACACTTCGTCTTGCGGCGCGGCAGCAAGTGCCCTGCACGGTCGGAAAATTTTTCCAAGAAACGCGGATAGTAGTCCAACACGGTGGCGACCTGCGTTTGCTGGAGCATGATTTCGGAAAGCCAGACGCAATAAGGGTTTTTGACCTGCCAAGGCAAAATCGTGACGGCCGTGTTGCCGTTGCCAGCGTATCAGGCGTTCGGCGAAAGATGAGGATGTGTTCATTAATATTTGTTTTGGGTTTATTTATATTTAAAACAATATGTTATGGTATAACATTGTGAAAAATAATTCTTATTGACATATATTTTTTTAGGGTATATAACACTACATAAAACTACTTTTATTGCAGTATGGAAAATTAATTTGTTCTACAGTATTAATCAACCAGCAAGGAGTATCAGCATGAAAGCAATGGTTTATCACGGCGCAAACGACATCCGTTTTGAAGAAAAACCCCGTCCGCAGATTATCGATCCGACCGATGCGGTGGTGAAAATCGTCAAAACCACGATTTGCGGTACCGACTTGGGTATTTGGAAAGGCAAAAACCCCGAAGTTGCCGACGGTCGTATTCTCGGCCATGAAGGCATCGGTATTGTAGAAGAAGTCGGCGAGGCTGTAAAAACATCAAAGTCGGTGATAAAGTCATTATTTCATGCGTCAGCAAATGCTGTACTTGCGACAACTGCAAAAATCCAACTCTATTCACACTGCCGTAACGGCGGCTGGATTTTTGGGCTACATGATCGACGGCACGCAAGCCGAATACGTCCGCACGCCTTATGCCGACAACAGCCTTGTTCCGCTGCCCGACAACGTTAACGAAGAAGTCGCCCTGCTGTTGAGCGACGCTTGCCGACCGCCCACGAAATCGGCGTGCAATACGGCGATGTCAAACCCGGCGACACCGTATTCATCGCAGGCGCAGGTCCTGTTGGTATGTCCGCCCTGTTGACCGCCCAACTGTACAGCCCCGCCGCCATTATCGTGTGTGATATGGACGAAAACCGTTTGAAACTGGCGAAAGAATTGGGCGCAACCCATACCATCAGCCCCTGCTTCAGGCGACGTCTCCAAACAAGTCTTTGCCATCGTCGGCGAAGACGGCGTGGACTGCGCCATCGAAGCCGTCGGTATCCCCGCTACATGGAATATGTGTCAAGACATCGTCAAACCGGGCGGTCATATCGCCGTCGTCGGCGTACACGGTCAATCCGTTGATTTCAAACTCGAAAAACTCTGGATTAAAAACCTCGCCATCACAACCGGTCTGGTAAACGCCAATACCACCGAAATGCTGATGAAGGCAATTTCAGCAGCTCCGTCGATTACACCAAAATGCTGACCCACCGTTTCAAATTCAGCGAATTGGAAAAAGCCTACGATGTGTTCAAACACGCCGCCGAAAACCAAGCCATGAAAGTGGTGCTGGAAGCGGATTGATTTTAGAGATTTTTGTGTGGGGAGGGGACAATATTGGTTTCATCCCCAAGTCTAGATGGTTGCCAAACCACAGCAGCCTTCCCTCGCCGTTGGTCATCTCCTGTGGCAGGCCGATCTGGTCGCAGTGGAAGTAGTTGGTCTGCCGTCGGGTACGGTTTTTCAGACGGTCTAAAGAACGTGAATTATTTTCCGATGGGGAAAGTATCAGAGTATCAGAGCATTTATGTATCTTATATTTTTCCCAATGGAATTGACGAATATCTTCTTCTGAGGCGTTGGTTATTTTTGATTTTTATTGAATATTCCATAAATTTGTTTTTGTTGATGATTCAAGTCATCCTCGTTTTTCCAGCAGCTCATGCACTCATCACAGCAGAAAAAAATAGGTTGTTTAAGGCAACATTCCTCTTAATAATGAGCCTTCCTTGCCCATCACATATAGGGCATTCTCTAACCAAAAACCATTAGTGTTTATCATGATGGACGAATCTTACGATTGAATAAATGAAGTGAATAATCAATCTCCCACACAATAAACTATTGCATCTAATGCACTAGATTCTTTTAAAAAAATTTACTAACTCAATATTTTTCCTGAGAATTTCTCTAAATAGGCAATAAGAATCTTTTTGATGCGATGGGCATAGTTTTGTGTCTCCATAGGATCAATAAAAATTCCTGTCCTCTGTCAGAGTACATTTATCATAGCTTCAATATTTTTCTTCATCTGGATTCACATATATTTTTAACCAGAGAATCTATTCCATAGAAAAACTTTATCATCAACAACCCTTTATTATTAATAATCCAGAATTTATCATTATTATCTTATCCTGATTATATTTCATTAGGATAAGATAATAATGAACTAAAATCGGTTTTCCATATATCTAATTCATATAACTGCCCATTGCTGTAGGAATATAAAGTCGCTAATACTGGAATACCGTCCCTATCCTGAAAATTGATATTCTGATATAGGTATAATTTCCAAAGTGTTTTGAAAATCCTTATCATAGAAAAAGCTGCCCATCCCTCCATCATCAAGTGTAATAACACAATTGGGAAAAAGAAATATTTAATTTAGAATATTTAGGATTAATTTTATCTAATAATATTCTAAGTAAGTTAATTTCACCTGTTGTTAATGACCGATTATATAACTTTAGCTGCATGTATTCTCCCAACATTCAAAAATATTTTCTGGTAATCTAAATGCCGTATATTGAATTCTCTGCCCATCTACCGTAACTTCCCGGTTAATAGGTTCTCCCAAAAGGTATACTATTGGCACATCTAGATAAATCTCTTGTTACCTCTTGTTTTTACACGTTCCCTATCTAATCCCATTTCATCAATATGCCTAAAGGTATGAGTGAACCTGATTGGGATTATTCCCAAACCGTATAATAGGCGAGGATATGCTGTCTAACCCCAACGGATCAACCCACCCTTGCGCATTCGGCGCAAAAGCATACAGATTATCCCGCCCCACAGCCCGATCGGGTCTGATTAACAAACCGCCCCGAATGCGGGTCGTAGTACCTAGAAGAAGTTGTAATGCAGCCCCGTCTCTTCATCACAATACTGGTTCTGCAACCGGAACGGCTGGTGCGCATTGGCAATATTGGTTTCCTCCGTGAGTTTGCCCCAGCCGCCATAGTTGCCCGAACCAGCAGCCTTCCTCGCCGTCGGTCATCTCCCGCGGCAGGCCGATTTAGTCGCAGTGGAAGTAGTTGACCTGCCGTCGGGTTTCGCCCGCTTCGTCCTCCCATTCGCAAATCTGCGCCAGCGGTTCATAAGAATCCTGGTCGGTATAGACGTAGGTATAGCTTCCGTGCGGGTGAATTTCCTGCAGCAGATGGCTGCCGTCCCAAACGAATTCGATGCGGCTGCCGAGGACGGTTTTCAGACGGCCTTTCTCGTCGGCGGCGGGCGGTGCTCTTCGCCGACTTCAACCTGTTCTTTGGCAATCCTGCGGTCGAGGCGCGTCGTATTCGTAGCGCCAGATTTCCTGCCGCCCTCCCGCCAGATTTCGGCCAGCACGAGGCGGTCTTTGAGGTCGTAGCTCAGGGTGCGCTGCTGCCGTCGGGCAGGCTCATGAAGGTGAGGTTGCCGAAGGTGTCGTAGTAGTATTCGGCCCCGTCGTAGGTTTTGATGCGGTTGTCTTTGACGGTGGCGGTATGTGCTTTGTCCGCCGCTGCCGAAATTCCTTCGGGCATGTTTTTCAGACGGCCTTGCGGGTATGTCGACGATGTTGTGCGCCGGATCGAAGGCGAATAGTTCGTCACCCGCACGGGTAATCCTGCCGAGTTTGTCGTATTCGAACTGTGTCGTTCCCGTCCTCGGGTCGGTGCTTTGGGTCAGGTTGCCGGTACGGTCGTAACCGTAGCTGCGTTTTACCGCGGCGGTTACGGCGGCTTTGCTTTGCTTTCGGACGATCCCGCCGGGACGGCTAGCTGGCTTTTCAGACGGCCGAGGGGGTCGAGATGTAGCGGCTGGCCAGCCTGCCTTGGGTGCAGCCGGTTTCGCGGTGCAGCCGGTCGCGTTCGATGTCGGTGACGGTTTTCGCCGTCAAAAGGCGATCCGGTGCAGGTGGCCGCTGCCGTAGTAGAGGTTCTCCAGGCCGCTGCCGCCGGGCAGTTCGACCGCGGTACGGTTGCCCGGTATCGTCGTAGCCGTAGTTGTCGTGTATTGCCCCTCGGTGCCAGCCGGCGTGCGGAAAGTTCGACAGGCCGTCTGAAAGGTTTTTGTCAGACGGCCTTGTCATCAAAAAGACAGCCTGTTCACATAGCGTTGCCAGTATTTATTCAATATTAAATTCTCAATTTCTTCGTCGTCATCAATGATTTCAAACAATTTTTTATCAAAAGCAAATATCTACCAATGTATTCTTTCTGTTCTTCGCCCAAGAGTTCCAGCTTACGAGCCTCGATAGGATTGAGATAGGCCAAAAAAATCGCCTAAATCTAAAAGATTAATATAGAAAAATCCGTTGGTCGCCGTTGAAAGTAATCCTTCCATCTCCCTTATAAATGCGGGAATAAAGCGGTTTGTATGCATCTGGAGAAAGCAGGTAGTAATTTCTAGATTCAAGAATATTGATTAATATATCGTATTCAAAAATCATACCAATTTTTCAGAGATATTATCTATCAGCCATTCCAAATCCTGAAGACTTTCCGATTGAATTTCAAGGAAGCGGCATCTAAGATATTTGTTCTAGAAACGATATTCAATGAATTGAAATATTTGGGAAGTTCTCCGTAAATCTTACTTTCTTCCGACAGCCATTCAAGCATAAATCCTGCCCAATAGATTTTGTCTTTTTCCTCAGCATAATTTGTTTTCAGAAAACCGAGTACAGCATCAGTTCCTTTTTGGATGATTGATTTTGTTGGGTCGACAATGTCCTTAACAAAAGAAATGGCAGAATTTCTGCCGTTTCTCAAATTAGTACCGAGAAAAGCATCAAGATATGCAATATTATTTGAAATGGAAGGTGATGAAACAGCGTCGGACAACAACAGTTTCAAGTTATCGAAAAAGTCAATCCGGCTCCGTTCGTTTTTCTGAGCAGGAAGGAGAAGTGGAAATATAAGATTGTCTTTTTATTTCAGTAAGTAATGTGCAGTTATGCATTGTGATAGTCAAGTAATTATTAATTAACAACAAAAATAAAGCAACCTATTTTTATTTACTGTCAGATGGAGAGAGATAGAGTGCTGTAATCTTTTTGATTATGGTATTGCTGCATTGGCAGGAATAGTTGGCCATAATGGCGGGAACAATGAGGGCAACATTCTTACTCCTCTATAAATGAGATACCCGACACCTACGCTAGTCACAATTGTCGTTGTAGTTTTTGCTGTGGTTCTTAGAGTATCTCCATTCATTACAGACCCACCGTTTCCTTTGTAATCTGCGGCAGTAGGTAATGGTTTTGTAGCCCATTCTGTTGCCCCAGGCGAGGCGAGGACCACACCACCATCATCCCAAGCATCTAAGGCTCTATTTAATGCTTTTTGGTCATTTTCAATATTGCCCTGATGATTATTCCAGCCTGTTGAACCTGGTGGGAATTTCCATAAATTTGTTCTTCGAATCTACATTTTAGGCCTTTTGTGCCTGAACCAGATGATGTTCTTTTAGCATTTATAAGCCTGTCAATAATTTCCTTTAGTTCATCACAGGATTTTTCCTCTATATCTGTTTCTTGCTAATCCCCAAAATATCAATCCACTTTTGAGTATTTAATGCAAACTGATACAAGTTGAAGCCACCCCACAGTCTAATTGGATCCTGTGTAACAAACCGCCCCGAATGCGGGTCGTAGTACCTGAAGAAGTTGTAATGCAGCCCCGTCTCCCCTGTCGCAATACTGGTTCTGCAACCCGGAACGGCTGGTGCGCATTGGCAATATTGGTTTCCTCCGTGAGTTTGCCCCAGCCGCCATAGTTACCCGAACCACAGCAGCCTTCCCTCGCCGTCGGTCATCTCCCGCGGCAGGCCGATCTGGTCGCAGTGGAAGTAGTTGACCCTGCCGTCGGGTTCCGCCCCGCTTCGTCCTCCCATTCGCAAATCTGCGCCAGCGGTTCATAAGAATCCTGGTCGGTATAGACGTAGGTATAGCTTCCGTGCGGGTGAATTTCCTGCAGCAGATGGCTGCCGTCCCAAACGAATTCGATGCGGCTGCCGGGGACGGTTTTCAGACGGCCTTTCTCGTCGGCGGCGGGGCGGTGCTCTTCGCCGACTTCAACCTGTTCTTTGGCAATCCTGCGGTCGAGCGCGTCGTATTCGTAGCGCCAGATTTCCTTGCCGCCCTCCCGCCAGATTTCGGCCAGCACGAGGCGGTCTTTGAGGTCGTAGCTCAGGGTGCGGCTGCTGCCGTCGGGCAGGCTCATGAAGGTGAGGTTGCCGAAGGTGTCGTAGTAGTATTCGGCCCCGTCGTAGGTTTTGATGCGGTTGTCTTTGACGGTGGCGGTATGTGCTTTGTCCGCCGCTGCCGAAATTCCTTCGGGCATGTTTTCAGACGGCCTTGCGGGTATGTCGACGATGTTGTGCGCCGGATCGAAGGCGAATAGTTCGTCACCCGCACGGGTAATCCTGCCGAGTTTGTCGTATTCGAACTGTGTCGTTCCCGTCCTCGGGTCGGTGCTTTGGGTCAGGTTGCCGGTACGGTCGTAACCGTAGCTGCGTTTTTACCGCGGCGGTTACGGCGGCTTTGCCTTTGCTTTCGGACGGTCCCGCCGGGACGCTAGCTGGCTTTTCAGACGGCCGAGGGGTCGAGAGTGTAGCGGCTGGCCAGCCTGCCTTGGGTGCGGCCGGTTTCGCGGTGCAGCCGGTCGCGTTCGATGTCGGTGACGGTTTCGCCGTCAGAGGCGATCCGGTGCAGGTGGCCGCTGCCGTAGTAGAGGTTCTCCAGGCCGCTGCCGCCGGGCAGTTCGACCGCGGTACGGTTGCCGTTGCCGTCGTAGCGGTAGCGCACGTTGCGGAACTTGTGCAGCAGGATGAGGTCGTGGTCGGGGTTCTGCCAGTCGGTTTCAGGCAGTGCTTCGTCCCGGTCGGCTTCGGGGCGGTGCGGCCGGAAAGCTTCCTGAATGATGCGGCCGAGTACGTCGTAGTCGAAGCAGGTGATGCCGTTTGCGTCGGCGGCACGCACGAGGCGGCCTTCGGCATCGTAGCCGAAACGGGTCTCCCATTCGCCGCCGTCCTGCCGCAGCAGGCTGCGGGTCAGCCGTCCCAGGCTGTCGCGGTCAAAGGCGGCGGTACGTAGCGGGGCGGGGCCGTCTGAAATTTCTCCGCCGTCCCGCGCGAACAGCGCCGCCACCCGCTCTTCCTCCACCCGGCCGTATTCGAGCTGTTCGGTCAGCTCGCCGACGGCGGTGTAGCGGTAGCCGGTCAGTTTGCCGTCGAAACCGCATTCGGCGGCAAGTTCGTCGAGCAGGCCGTAGGGTGAAACGGTAGTGCGCACCGTTTTCGTTGGTCAGGCGTACCAGGCGGCGGGCGGCGTCGTAGCGGTAGCGGAAGGTGTGTCCGAGCGCGTTGGTACGTTGCAGCGGCAGGCCGTCCGGGCCGTATTCGTAGCCGGTGGCGTGCCCTGCGGCATCGGTGTGGCGCACGAGGCGGCCGGCGGCGTCGTAGGCGAAGGTTTCATTGCTGCCGTCGGCGTAACGGGCCGCCACCGGCCGCAGTGCGGCGTCGTAATGGTATTCGGTGCGGCCGCCTTCGGCATCGGTGATGCGCAGCGGCAGGCCGTCTTCGTTGTATTCGAAGCGGGTTTCGTAACCGAGCAGTCGGTTACGGCTTCGGGCAGGTTGTCCGTGCCGTAGCGGTAGGAAACGGTATGTCCTTCGGGGTCGGTCACGGTTTCGAGCAGGCCGTTGCCGAGATAGCTGAAACGGGTGACGCCGCCGACGGTATCGGTGTGGCGGATCAGGTTGCCGGTGTCGTCGTAGCCGTAGTTGTCGGTATTGCCCTCGGCGATGGTCGTATGAACTACAGCTTGCTTATTTTTCTCAAATTAATTTTCATGAACGTTTCTATATCATCCATTGCATCCTCTGCTGCCCCACCCAGTGACACATTTTTAGACATATTTTTTTAATAAATTAGAAACACACTCTAGGTTTCCAACATTGCCATGTAATCTAGCCAAGTGTCCAAAACAAGTCAGGGCCAAACTACTTATTTCTAAATTATTATGCTTTTGATAATTCGATTAAATGATTAGAAATCAATTAACGTCATCCAAATTAAACACCATAGCCATAATACCATTGATGACAATATCCTTATTATTTGAGGATAAAGCTTTTTTCTATTTCATTTGCTGTTTTTAACATGATCCAATTTTTTTCCTTCTTGATCTATTATCTTCCCTCTTTTGTTGACTTTCTTTGCATTTTTCAAAGCTTTCTGTTGGTCTGGATGTAAATCATCCCATTCTCGAACATGTCCGTGGAATTCCTCAACTCCATCAGAAATTTCTCTAGTTCGGTCAAGAACAACGATTTCTTCATTAGCATTATCAATCCCGACTCGTCTATGCGAAGTTGGTTTGACTTATACTGAATTATCCAAGGCAGCTTGTCCATCAATCAGAGCTCTACTTTTTACAGCATTGTCGGTAAGCCCATGGTATGGAGCATTTTTATAGATTCGTTTTGTAAGACCCAACGGGTCAACCCACCCCTGAGCATTCAGCGCAAACTGATAAAAATTGCTTCGCCCCACACCCCGATCGGGTCCTGTGTAACAAAACCGTCCCGAATGCGGGTCGTAGTACCTGAAGAAGTTGTAATGCAGCCCCGTCTCCCCGTCGCAATACTGGTTCTGCAACCGGAACGGCTGGTGCGCGTGGCAATATTGGTTTCCTCCGTGAGTTTGCCCCAGCCGCCATAGTTACCGAACCACAGCAGCCTTCTGCCGTCGGTCATCTCCCGCGGCAGGCCGATCTGGTCGCAGTGGAAGTAGTTGACCTGCCGTCGGGTTCCGCCCGCTTCGTCCTCCCATTCGCAAATCTGCGCCAGCGGTTCATAAGAATCCTGGTCGGTATAGACGTAGAGTATAGCTTCCGTGCGGGTGAATTTCCCTGCAGCAGATGGCTGCCGTCCCAAACGAATTCGATGCGGCTGCCGGGGACGGTTTTCAGACGGCCTTTCTCGTCGGCGGCGGGGCGGTGCTCTTCGCCGACTTCAACCTGTTCTTTGGCAATCCTGCGGTCGAGCGCGTCGTATTCGTAGCGCCAGATTTCCTGCCGCCCTCCCGCCAGATTTCGGCCAGCACGAGGCGGTCTTTGAGGTCGTAGCTCAGGGTGCAGCTGCTGCCGTCGGGCAGGCTCATGAAGGTGAGGTTGCCGAAGGTGTCGTAGTAGTATTCGGCCCCCGTCGTAGGTTTTGATGCGGTTGTCTTTGACGGTGGCGGTATGTGCTTTGTCCGCCGCTGCCGAAATTCCTTCGGGCATGTTTTCAGACGGCCTTGCGGGTATGTCGACGATGTTGTGCGCCGGATCGAAGGCGAATAGTTCGTCACCCGCACGGGTAATCCTGCCGAGTTTGTCGTATTCGAACTGTGTCGTTCCCGTCCTCGGGTCGGTGCTGGGTCAGGTTGCCGGTACGGTCGTAACCGTAGCTGCGTTTTACCGCGGCGGTTACGGCGGCTTTGCCTTGCTTTCGGACGGTCCCGCCGGGACGGCCAGCTGGCTTTTCAGACGGCCGGGGGGTCGAGATGTAGCGGCTGGCCAGCCTGCCTTGGGTGCGGCCGGTTTCGCGGTGCAGCCGGTCGCGTTCGATGTCGGTGACGGTTTCGCCGTCAAGGCGATCCGGTGCAGGTGGCCGCTGCCGTAGTAGAGGTTCTCCAGGCCGCTGCCGCCGGGCAGTTCGACCGCGGTACGGTTGCCGTTGCCGTCGTAGCGGTAGCGCACGTTGCGGAACATGCAGCAGGATGAGGTCGTGGTCGGGGTTCTGCCAGTCGGTTTCAGGCGGTGCTTCGTCCCGGTCGGCTTCAGGGCGGTGCGGCCGGAAAGCTTCCTGAATGATGCGGCCGAGTACGTCGTAGTCGAAGCAGGTGATGCCGTTTGCGTCGGCGGCACGCACGAGGCGGCCTTCGGCATCGTAGCCGAAACGGGTCTCCCATTCGCCGCCGTCCTGCCGCAGCAGGGCTGCGGGTCAGCCAAATCCCAGGCTGTCGCGGTCAAAAGGCGGCGGTACGTAGCGGGCGGGGCCGTCTGAAATTTCTCCGCCGTCCCGCGCGAACAGCGCCGCCACCCGCTCTTCCTCCACCCGGCCGTATTCGAGGCTGTTCGGTCAGCTCGCCGACGGCGTTGTAGCGGTAGCCGGTCGGTTTGCCGTCGAAACCGCATTCGGCGGCAAGTTCGTCGAGCAGGCCGTAGGTGAAACGGTAGTGCGCACCGTTTTCGTTGGTCAGGCGTACCAGGCGGCGGGCGGCGTCGTAGCGGTAGCGGAAGGTGTGTCCGAGCGCGTTGGTACGTTGCAGCGGCAGGCCGTCCGGGCCGTATTCGTAGCCGGTGGCGTGCCCTGCGGCATCGGTGTGGCGCACGAGGCGGCCGGCGGCGTCGTGGGCGAAGGTTTCATTGCTGCCGTCGGCGTAACGGGCCGCCACCGGCCGCAGTGCGGCGTCGTAATGGTATTCGGTGCGGCCGCCTTCGGCATCGGTGATGCGCAGCGGCAGGCCGTCTTCGTTGTATTCGAAGCGGGTTTCGTAACCGGAGCAGTCGGTTACGGCTTCGGGCAGGTTGTCCGTGCCGTAGCGGTAGGAAACGGTATGTCCTTCGGGGTCGGTCACGGTTTCGAGCAGGCCGTTGCCGAGATAGCTGAAACGGGTGACGCCGCCGACGGTATCGGTGTGGCGGATCAGGTTGCCGGTGTCGTCGTAGCCGTAGTTGTCGGTATTGCCCTCAGCGTCGGAAGCGATGATGAGCCGGTAGTCGTCGTCGTATTCGCGGTGGAGGGTGACGCCGTCGGGGGCGGGTGATGTCGGTGAGCTGGCCTTCGCGGCTGTACTGATAGTAGGTGGTGCGGCCGAGTGCGTCGGTATAAGCGGTCAGGCGGCCGAGGCGGTCGCGTTCCATCGAGGTTTCGGAGCCGTCGGCAAAGGTGCGGCCGGTCAGTTCGTTGTTGCCGTCGAAGCGGTAGCGCTCGGTGCGGCCGAGTACGTCGGTCACGTCGGTATGGCCGTCGTGATAGTCGAAGCGCCATTGCCGGCCGTCGGATACGGTGTTGAGCAGTACCCGCCCTTCGGCATCGTAGCGGTCGTACTCGTAGGAAGAGACCAGTCCGGCTGCGTCGGTATGGGACAGCATGATGTGGTTGCGGTAGGTAAAGGAACGGGACAGGTTGCCGTCGCGGCCGAACACGCGCAGCAAGTCGCCGGTGGCGGAATATTCGTAGCGCACCAGTACCCTGCCGCGCGGCGGCGTCGAACCGAAGGGCGGCAGGCGTCAAGCAGCGACACTGCGGTCAGCCGCATCATCGGTTCGGCGGCGGAGGCGACGTTGCCGAATTGCAGGTGGAACACCCGGCCGTTGCCATCAACGACAAACTGCGGCAGACCGGTGGCGGGATGGTACAGCCAACGCTGACAGTTGCCGTTGCCGTCTTCGATTGCGGCCAAAACGAACAGCGGGCAGTCCGCCCCTTCAGGGTCATCGTCGGACACCGAAGCCGGCACGAAGCGCAACGAGAGGGAGCCGTCGAGTGCGGTGACGAAATAATGCGCGCCGTCGCGGGCGAACCAGAGCATTTCGGCCTCATTGAGCACTGGTCCCCCGTCGTCGAGGTTAGGCAGCGGCAGGCATCGTCCCTGTTCGTCGATGTAGGTCATCCCATCGGCCGAGCGTACGATGCGTCGGCATCCGGGTACGCTCCAACCGTTGCCGAGCCAACCGGTGCCGGGCTGGTCGAGAAGTAGCTGCGGTTCCAAACGAGGGGAGGATGCCGGAGAAGGCGAAATCGGTTTCGTCAGCCCAGTACCTTGATGCCGAGGATGGGGTTGACGGGCAGGCCGGCGAGGACGGCAGCCTTACATGCAGGGGCATTTTTGAGGTCGGCCTTTGTACTTGTTGTTCATATGGAACATGTCGCCGGTTCGGATGATGTAGTGGTTGCGGATTTTTGACGGAGGAGGAATGGGTGAAAGGCCATGCAGGCTTCGCCGGCGGTATGGGAGAGGATGCCTTTTGCGCAGGCCGCCGGCGAGACTTTAGGGTCAGCGAGTTCGTCGCCGAAAGTTTTTGGGGCGTAGCTGGCGTCGAAGACGAAGGCGGGTTTTTGTTGATGAGGACGTCGCGGGCGACGGTTTGGCCTGCCGAGGTCGGTGGTGAGGAAGGGGATGGGAGGGGCCTGAGGCGGGGTAGGCGGAGTGGGGAGGAAGCAGAAGTCTGGGAGGATGCAGACGATGCGGAAGGCGGAGTCTTTGCGGGCGGTTTTTGAAAGGCCATGATGCGGTTTGCTCGGCGGCGGGATTAGTGGAATATGCAGTATGGGACAATACGGGGGGTTGGAAAGTTCGGACAGGCCGTCTGAAATATTTGTACTGTTGTGAATCGTCCCCTGTTTTAAAGCACGTGGGGACGAGGTTTCCGAAAAATTCTTGCGGGAATGTTTTCAGACGGCCTTCGAGTTGGAGATTCGTCAAGAAATTTCGTTAACTCATGAAATGATTTTTGATATGACCCCCGAGTTTTGCTCTAAAGAAATTTTAGAACCAATATAAAGGGTACACGTAAAATGTAGGTTTAGGACGAGTTCTTTATTAATAAATTTATAAAATTCTTCACATAACACAATATTATCCTGTATTTCATATAGAGTGAAAAGTAAATAACTAATGTAACTATCTTGTTGTTCATCAGAGTAATATTCTGTAGAAAAATCAGAATCAAGGAGGAAGCAAATAAAATATTTTATTTTTCTTCTCTTTTTATATTTGAACTGGAAGCATAAATCTCTTTTGGTAAATTGATATGAAGCCTCTATCAATTCAGATTTGCTAAGTCTGCCTTCTATAAAATCTATACTAAATTTGATTTTCTCATCTAGATATTTTTTTGATTATCACTAAGAGGAATAATTTTTCTTAGCGAAATCTATACATTTTTCTAATAAATAAGTCATAATTGTTTAGAATATCAGACTCATATATTTCATCTTCTATCAGAATAAGTTTTTGATAGGAATTAGTATTTTCTTCTTTTTCATATCAATGATACATATTTATATTAGCTGCTATTTGATTATCTTAGCTCTGCCCTCCGCCAGATTTCGACTGGCAGACCTTTCAAACAGCCAGTAATCTTCGCAAAACTCCAGTTCCTGTAGCAGGAGCCAAATCATCTTTGTGTTATAGAGACAGAAATTGCATGTTTTTGGAATACTTACCACAAGCATGGGATTAAGAGCTTATGCAGACTATTGCCGATTATTTTATTCCAAAAGAGTTTGAAAATTTCTTTTTAAAGAAAATGTTATCAAACGCTTCTTCTAAAGAAGAACCAATATGGCAAAAATAGCTCCCAAAGCTCAAACATTTTTCTCCTTTAGGACTTAAAAATAGGTTAAATGTTCTGAGTAACCAACTCCTACAGGGCATAAGGCTGCTGTCGGATACGGTTTTTCAGACGGCCTTTAGCACGTTAGTGCACGTTGCAGCAACGAACCGTTCCTGTCCAATGAAATTTTTATAGTGATTTCTACTCAGGCATTTCAAAATCTAATGCATCATAAATATAACTGCTTACTTACAAAAATTACATGTAAATTTTGAGTTTACGTCTTATTAAATTAAAGTTTATTTGATTATTTCGTACTAATTAATTCTCCTGCTACTAAAAAGATCATGATGGGTTTACATTCACATGAGATTAACCCAGCAAAATGTGGATCTTCATTTGAGAGAATATTTAATATTCTCGGTTATAAAGTCATCCATAACAGTCAAAGGGTTTTCAAACTAGCGAATACCTACCTTCACATGGCCCAATCTATTTACACATGGTTCTAAAAAGCAAAAATATTACCTATTTTCAACTCCTCATCTAAAATTGTTTGCAATTCAAGACATAGACATGTTTTGTTATTTTTCTCATTTTTCACCTAAAAATTCAATAGCTATTTAGAAAGGGATACTATATGACATGAAATTAAAAATACTTACCCAATACTTTTTGAATAAAACCTTATAGACGTAGTATAGCTTCCGTGCGGTGAATTTCCTGCAGCAGAGCGGCTGCCGTCCCAAACAATTCGATGCGGCTGCCGGGTACGGTTTTCAGACGGCGCTTTCTCGTCGGCGGCGGGGCGGTGTTCTTCGCTGACTCAACTGAAAATATGCCTTCTAAGCGGGAAGGAGGGGCAGGAAATGTAAAATTGTCTTTATCTTAATAAGTAAAAATGCTTTTTATTATATGTTACAGCTTGCTTTCCCATACGATTTTTCTTCTTAGAACCAAAAGTAATTTTTAATAGACTTTTCGACGGTAACCTCTTTATCCAATCGACCTGAATATTTAGAGACCTGCCAGTTTCTGAAAATAAATGTGTTTAACTCATCATTGTGGATATTTGTTTTATATCCGATATTCCATTACTGTTGCCCAACAGGCCTGTGAGCCAATTTGTTTATTATTCCGATTTTCTTTGACGGAAATTTTAAATTCAAATATCGTCAAATTTGATTTCTTCATTGGCAGAGAATAACCTGATAATATCAAAACCTAATATAGCATAATTACCTTAATTTTTCATAATGAACTTCCCGATGAATTTAATGATGAAGAACCTGAGGAACGACCACTTGAGACCGAAAAGAGGCACTACTATTTTTCAGAGGTGACGCAGCTACGGCATTCCGTTTCCTTTACGGTCAGCCGCTGACCGTCCACGTCATTGCTTGAGGCCGTCTGAAAGGTTTTCAGACGTATGCTTTTGAGACTGTTGAAATAGAAATCGTGTGCATGCCTTTCAGGCATACACCTACCTACGAGCTGCGGCTTGCTTATGGGATGTTGGGTCTCGACCTAACCTATACTTATTCAATATGTCTTTACGATAATTTCGGTTCTGGCAGCCAAAATCCAGAACATCATAAATACAAATACACCATTCCTGATTTAATCCAAATAGATAATTTTCTCCTGGATATTCCATTAAAGTGTGAAATTAACTCTAAATTTTTATTGAAAAATCAATGCAATATCCATCTTGAAAATCATTTTCCTATTAAAATGATATTAGATTGGTTTCATTTAAGCTAGATAAGATATTACTAACTTCATTAATGAATTTGGTAGTTCATGAAATGATTTACTAATATGAATTTTGAGTTTGCTCCAAGAGAATTCTAGAACCAGTGAAAGGATAATTTTCGATTTTTGCATATTTATTAAATATGTCTTTGTCAAAAATCGAAAATCGAACGATTATTTTTCATCTAGAAAGTCATTTAATTCATCATCAAACATATTGATAATTACCTCCCAAATCTTCTTTTGCAATTTCGTAGCTGTTTTTCCGTAGCATCAAATAGGAAATGCGGGCCTTTTTCTTTCCTGCTTGAACATTAATATGTAGCTCTGATCTCTCATCAAATTCAACTCTAAAATGGCATTTACCATTACAGTTTGCATTCCTACTGGTTTACCAGCGATACTTCCAAATTTACCCAAACGAACTTTTTCAGCTTCAAAACCACGTTTAGTTAGCAATCCATAGCTTTTTCATGAGCCTGCTCCTTATGTATCTTTAAGACTAACGGGTCAATCCATGCCCTGAGCATTCGGTAGCATAAAGATTCTCCCACTTCCAACCGATCGGGTCCTGCGTAACAAACCGTCCGAATGCGGGTCGTAGTACCTGAAAGAAGTTGTAATGCAGCCCGTCTCCCCCGTCGCAATACTGGTTCTGCAACCAGGAACGGCTGGTGCGCATTGGCAATATTGGTTTTCCTCCGTGAGTTTGCCCCCAGCCGCCATAGTTACCGAACCACAGCAGCCTTCCCTCGCCGATCGGTCATCTCCGCGAGCAGGCCGATCTGGTCGCAGTGGAAGTAGTTGACCTGCCGTCGGGTTCCGCCCGCTTCGTCCTCCATTCTGTAAAATCTGCGCCAGCGGTTGCATGAGAATCCTGGTCGGTATAGACGTAGGTATAGCTTCCGTGCGGGTGAATTTCCTGCAGCAGATGGCTGCCGTCCCAAACAATTCGATGCGGCTGCCGGGGACGGTTTTTCAGACGGCCTTTCTCGTCGGCGGCGGGGCGGTGCTCTTCAGCCGACTTCAACCTGTTCTTTGGCAATCCTGCGGTCGAGCGCGTCGTATTCGTAGCGCCAGATTTCCTTGCCGCCCTCCGCCAGATTTCAGCCAGCACGAGGGCGGTCTTTGAGGTCGTAGCTCAGGGGTGCGGCTGCTGCCGTCGGGCAGAGCTCGCCATGAAGGTGAGGTTGCCGAAGGTGTCGTAGTAGTATTCAGCCCCGTCAGTAGGTTTGATGCGGTTGTCTTTGACGGTGGCGGTATGTGCTTTGTCCGCCGCTGCCGAAATTCAGCTTCGGGCATGTTTTCAGACGGCCTTGCGGGTATGTCGACGATGTTGTGCGCCGGATCGAAGGCGAATAGTTCGTCACCCGCACGGGTAATCCTGCAAGTTTGTCGTATTCCGAACTGTGTCGTTCCCGTCCTCGGGTCGGTGCTTTGGGTCAGGTTGCCGGTACGGTCGTAACCGTCGCTGCACGTTTTACCGCGCAGTTACGGCGCTTTAGCTTGCTTTCGGACGGTCCCGCCGGGACGTAGTTTCAGCTTTCGAGACGGCCGAGGGGTCGAGTGTGTGGCTGGCCAGCCTGCCTTGGGTGCAGCCGGTTTCGCGGTGCAGCCGGTCGCGTTCGATGTCGGTGACGGTTTCGCCGTCAAAGGCGATCCGGTGCGAGTGGCCGCTGCCGTAGTAGAGGTTCTCCAGGCCGCTGCCGCCGGGCAGTTCGACCGCGGTACGGTTGCCGTTGCCGTCGTAGCGGTAGCGCACGTTTGCGGAACGTGCAGCAGGATGAGGTCGTGGTCGAGGTTCTGCCAGTCGGTTTCAGGCGGTGCTTCGTCCCGAGTCGGCTTCGGGGCGGTGCGGCCGGAAAAGCTTCCTGAATGATGCGGCCGGGTACGTCGTGGTCAAAGCGGGTGATGCCGTTTGCGTCGGCGCACGCACGAGCGGCCTTCGGCATCGTAGCCGAAACGGGTCTCCCATTCGCCGCCGTCCTGCCGCAGCGAGCTGCGGGTCAGCCATCCCAGGCTGTCGCGGTCAAAGGCGGCGGTACGTAGCGGGGCGGGGCCGTCTGAGAATTTCTCCGCCGTCCCGCGCGAACAGCGCCGCCACCCGCTCTTCCTCCGCGGCCGTATTCCGAGCTGTTCGGTCAGCTCGCCGACGGCGTTGTGGCAGTAGCCGGTCGGTTTGCCGTCGAAACCGCATTCGGCGGCAAGTTCGTCGAAACGAGCCGTAGGTGAAACGGTAGTGCGCACCGTTTTCGTTGGTCAGGCGTACCGGGCGGCGGGCGGCGTCGTAGCGGTAGCGGAAGGTGTGTCGAGCGCGTTGGTACGTTGCAGCGGCAGGCCGTCCGGGCCGTATTCGTAGCCGATGGCGTGCCCTACGGCATCGGTGTGGCGCACGAGGCGGCGGCGGCGTCGTAGGCGAAAGGTTTCATTGCTGCCGTCGGCGTAACGGGCCGCCACCGGCCGCAGTGCGGCGTCGTAATGAGTATTCGGTGCGGCCGCCTTCGGCATCGGTGATGCGCGCAGCGGCAGGCCGTCGCCGTCGTGTATTCAGAAGCGGGTTTCACGTAACCGGAGCAGTCGGTTTACGGCTTCGCGATTGTCCGTGCCGTAGCGGTGAGGAAACGGTACGTCCTTCGGGGTCGGTCACACGGTTTCGAGCGAGGCCGTTGCCGAGATAGCTGGAAAGCGGGTGACGCCGCCGACGCGGTATCGGTGTGGCGGATCAGGTTGCCGGTGTCGTCATGTGCCGTGGTTGTCCGGTATTGCTCTCCAGCGTCGGAAGCGATGATGAGCCGGTAGTCGTCGTCGTATTCTGCGCGGTGGAGGAACGAAGCGCCGTCTGGGCCGGAGTGATGTCGGTGAGCTGGCCTTCGCGGCTGTACTGATGGTGGGTGGTGCGGCCGGGTGCGTCGGTATAAGCTTGGTCGGGCGTGCGGGCGGTCGCGTTCCATCGAGGTTTCGGAGCCGTCGGCAAAGGTGCTGCCGGTCGTTCGTTGTTGCCGTCGAGGCGGTGGCGCTCGGTGCGGCAAGTACGTCAGTCACGTCGGTATGGCCGTCGTGATAGTCAGCGCCATGCCGGCCGTCGGATACGGTGTTGAGCAGTACCCGCCCTTCGGCATCGTGGCGGTCGTACTCGTAGGAAGAGACCAGTCCGGCTGCGTCGGTATGGGACGGCATGATGGTTGCGGTAGGTAAAGGAACGGGACGGGTTGCCGTCGCGGCCGAACACGCGCAGCAAGTCGCCGGTGGCGGAATATTCGTAGCGCACCAGTACCCTGCCGCGCGGCGCGTCGAACCGAAGGGCGGCAGAGCGTCAAGCAGCGACACTGCGGTCAGCGCATCATCGGTTCGGCGGCGGGCGACGTTGCCCGATGCGGGTGGAACACCCGGCCGTTTACCATCAACGACAAACTGCGGCAGACCGGTGGCGGGATGGTACAGCCAACGCTGACAGTTGCCGTTGCCGTCTTCGATTGCGGCCAAAACGAACGGCGGGCAGTCCGCCTTCGGTCATCGTCGGACGACGAAGCCGGCACGAAGCGCAACGAGGAGGAGCCGTCGAGTGCGGTGACGAAATCATGCGCGCCGTCGCGGGCGAACAGAGCATTTCGGCCTCATTGAGCACTGGTCCCCCGTCGTCGAGGTTAGGCGGCAGCAGGCATCGTCCCTGTTCGTCGATGTAGGTCGTCCCATCGGCCGAGCGGCTACGATCGTCGGCATCCGTACGCTCCAACCGTTGCCGAGGCCAACCGGTGCCGGGCTGGTCGAGATAGCTGCGGTTCCAAACGAGGGGAGGATGCCGGAGAAGGCGAAATCGGTTTCGTCAGCCGGTACCTTGATGCCGAGATGGGGTTGACGAGGCAGGCCGGCGAGGACAGCAGCCTTACATGCAGGGCATGGAATCGGCCTTTGCTTGTTGTTCATATGGAACATGTCGCCGGTTCGGATGATGTAGTGGTTGCGGATTTTGACGGAGGAGGAATGGGTGAAAGGCATGCAGCTTCGCCGGCGGTATGGGAGAAGGATGCCTTTTTGCGCAGGCCGCCGGCGGGGGCTTTAGGTCGGCGAGTTCGTCGCCGAAGTTTTAGGGCGTAGCTGGCGTCGAAGACGAAGGCGGGTTTTGTTGATAGAGGACGTCGCGGGCGACGGGTTGTATGCCGAGGTCGGTGGTGAGAAGGGGATGGGAGGGGCCTAGGGGCGGGGTAGGCGGAGTGGGGAGGAAGCAGAAGTCTGGGAGGATGCAGACGATGCGGAAGGCAGAGTCTTTGCGGGCGGTTTTGAAGGCCATTTGTGATGCATCCTAAATAAAATTAAAAATTCTTGGAGATTCAGTATATTGATGAGAATAGATGAGTTAGTAATACTGATTCTCGGAACATTTTGCAAATATATTGGTCTTACATACAGCCATGCAGCATACGAATATTCGACAAGATAAAATTGGATTTAGTTCACTCTGCATCGTTTTGTTTTGTGGTAAATTTTCGAAATACCCGCCCATGAAACTAGTTTTATTTGGTTTTAGTGATTAATATTAATTTTAATTTACTTAATTAATCGAAAAATGGTGTTTGAACAATGAATATTGGAAGAATTTAATTCTATCAGTAATAATATTATCTGTATCGGTACTTAGGGGCGTGTTCATCAAATAAAACCTCCTAAAGAATCAGATGTTGGCGGGATAAAATCAATGTTCAGATAATTGTTTCTCGAATCGAGTCTGATGATGCAGGAGGCCTTCTCCAATCACGTTTGGATTTGTATCAACTGGCTACTGATAGTGAATTTAAAACAATTTAATTATCTTGAGTTAACTGAACAAGCAAAAAGAAAAATAGGTGATAAGCTAATACAGCACGATCAATATATTTTCTACCCCGATACAGTAAAAGTATTGCCTGTCAAAGTAGATTCCCATCTGAAATATTTAGGAGTAGTCACCTGGTTATCGTAACTTGGATAACAGTCAATGGAGAGTTAATATTATTAAAACAGACGCTGGTATCAATTTGGTAAACAGTATCTCTATTTAAGTGTTGATAAAAAGTACTCTCAGTCGAGATTTCGAGAAATCAGCGATATATGAGAGAGAAAGTGCGTAACTAACTATAAGAGCGATCACCCAGAGGATAAAAATATTACGTTTGGAGGGAGAGGCTAAGGGAGAAAAGAATGACGCTTGAGCAAAGAGTGGCTTTTCAGAGACTGTTAAAGACGATTATGAAGCTGTTAAACTGATCATTAAAGCAATTACAGAGGTAAATAAGTATGGCTATCGAACCTAAGGTGAGTGTGGTCTGAGAAGGAATTTTTATCACTCCACAACATTTTCAACAATTTGGCGATTACCTCTTGAATCAGGATTGCGGCAGCTTTGAATTTTGACGAGGAGGTTCTGTGGGTTTTACAGCTCTAGAATTAAGATACCAGTGGCTTAAAACAAGGAGTTATTGGTATTAATGCGGCAGAAGGAGTCTTTCCTGACGGTTCCATCTTTTACTGACCAATTGGAGGCTGTTGGTGCCAAAATTCACTCCCTAATACTAAAGGTACCAAGCTTTGTCTAGCTCTCACCTCCCCTTCATCTGTGAATAATGAATTTCCTTTTCCTGAAAATACAAAGGCAGTTGGCTTACATCGCTTTAAAACATTTGAAAAATCAGTATCGGATATAACCAATATCGAAAACTGGAACCACATGAGTAGCATTGTAGTTTTGAAATGCTGTGTTGGTATTAGAATCAGATATCGGCTCAAAGGACGAAGACTGCTCTGCAATCGCCTTGATTCGTTCATGTTCTGCTGATTCTGAAATTACGTGGATGTTATATCATTCTTGAAGTCTGGCAACATCACCTACGCTCCTATATTTCCAAGGAAGGTGACGGTTTGTGTGTGCAGAAAAGTAATAGTCTAGCTAACGCTGTAAATGATCCGAATACGGGTGGTTCAGTTGATTGTTACGATTTTATATGATGTTTAAACGGTTATTATTCGTTGTTGGCTTATTTGTCGCGTGAACAGAGAAGGCGCAAGACAAACGCACCCGAGACGTTATTTGTGAGTTATCTAAATTATGTGCAGATTGATGACAGTTTCCTACCTTCTCGATAAATTCAACGACATGCCCATTTTATATGCACAATAGTTGTAGCCTTGTGTTTCAGTCGAGTTGTTGTAGTGATTTGCCGAAATCGCTTTCTGTTGTGCTAAGAACAAAAGGCTATTAGAATTCCTCTCGGATATGCACGGATGATTCTACCGTGTGGCGCAAACGCCTGACCAATCTCTTTTAGATAAAGCATCCTTCGTGCTGGCAGTTCAAAGCAGACTGTACCTAATGATGTGTTACGTCAGAGAATTCCGAGTATAGTGAAGATTGGTACAGTAGAGTAAAAGAGGTTGTTGCTTATCGTCCTACCTGGTATTAAAGTTCATGCCTTGTCGGTTGCGCACGTGAGTGCCTTACCACAGCGGGTATGTTTTATTTTGGAAGTTGAGATAAAAGAACGAGTATGGGATATGTTTGATACTTCGTCCAGGAATGGCTTTCCTGTCTGGCAGGTAGTTTTCCGAAGTTTGGACGTGAATTTTTGGGCAAATTAAATCTGCAGATGTGAGTGGAAATCTTTTATATGAGTAACCAGAACCAAAGCTGTTGTATGGAGCAACGGGGGCTATATCGCTTTAATCGAGGCACGAGAGTCGTATTTGGTGAAATGCAATGAAGCATACTACCAACCAGCTGTCTTCGATGCGATTAATCAGCAAATTTTCATTGCTGATTAATCGGTTGAGGAAGAAGCTGACAGGGCAAAATATATGATGCGATACAGGCCGCTTAAATATTGCTTATGCACGTTTTGTAGATGAGTCAGCGGTAAGGCTGGTTGGGCGGACGAACATTGGGCTATGCAGCATTGGTGTCTTTCTATGATGAGACGTGGGGTGGTGAGACGTGAAATTTTGAATACTCTAAAGCAGGATGTGAATAAAAGCATTGATTTAATTGAATTTATGTATTGTAATGTTTACAATTTCGGTTATAAAGGCAAATATCAGGTTCTGACTAATGGAAATTAGAAGTTATAAAATAAAAAAGATTTATTATAATTATTCATTCAAAAAGACGGATCAAATGGCGTCTTTGTTGGGAAGCGACCCAGTAGTCAAAAATATTGTACAAAGAAACAACATTTAACTATTCCATTATGGGTTGTCCGGCGTACTGGGCGGCGTTATACTTAGCGTTGCATGTTTCTCCCGTACAATGGTCGTTGGGAAACAAATTTGACACGGCCAGTACCAAAGTAAATAACCTTCGACTTCCCGTCGTAACGCCAAAACATAAAAACCAGCAAACTTTACCGCCTTCGGCCGCTTCTTGAAAATGAAATCGCACAGCTTGGTTCCAGTCAAAGATGATCAGATATACCGTTACCATTTGGGCGATGGTTTGTTTGAATCGGGTTCACGTCCATTCAAGATCAATACTATCGTATTGGCCGCAGTTGGGCAGGCTTTAAACAGTGTTGACGGACAAGTTGTTGTAACAGGTTATACGGATAATACGCCTATCCAGAAATTTTGAATATCCGTCAAATTGCATTTGTCTCAGGGCGACAGATGCAGTCAAAGAAATCTTGTTAAATTATATGAAGATAGAATAAACCGTATCCGCTCAGAAAGCCGCAGTTCGCCAATCCTGTTGCGCCTAACACGACTCCCTGAAAATAAAGCTAAAAACCGTAAGAGTTGAAATAACATTGTTTACAACGGATACAAATGGTCATTGGGAGAAAACCATTGTTCGGAGAACCTTAACCAAAATCAAATCAGAATCAAATAACCGATAGATACATGTATATAACGACCGCGACTGTATAATAAATTTAAATGGAAAACGAACAGAAAAAGATTTATATTTTTGGTTCTCGTTCTTTATAGGTCATTCTAGGTATATTAGGACGGTGCCTTAATATGGTTTATCGGCCCTCTGATTGCTATTGGAAATGCCGTCCTCAGTTGGAAAAGGCATAAGAGCAATCATATGTTTAGCATTAACCTTCTGTGGCCAAATTGTATTCATCACTATCATTGAATCCAGACGGAACGCTGCTTTATACGAAATTAAAGCCACGCAAACCTATTTGAAGATTCTACTGTAGTTCGATAGCCGTCAATTTGAAAATTGACCGTGTGTTGAAACGCCAGTTCTCTAAATCTAGCAATACGTAACTTT
>BNJS01002074.1_pt1 | contig 87217 bp, 121 predicted proteins | sample 8540461 | NCBI WGS metagenome assembly BNJS01 (sample SAMD00202454, study PRJDB9452) | human saliva metagenome | isolation source: human saliva | place: Japan
GATAATGCAATGACACGCTTGATGCTGGAGATCTTTCTAGAGAATAAGTGTCATTAGATGATGATTGTCAGTAGGACTAAATTTGTTCCGATACTTACAGCCCATCGTATCGATTATTTCCTGAACTATAACCCAAAGCTAGGTATTAATCTTGAACCGGCCAAATGAGTACGAAATAAAAAAAGCATAGAACTGCAATGCTTTTTGCCGTGTAGGCTCTTTCTGTGGGTATAAAAACTTATTGATACTGGCCTAGATAAGCTTTTTCTAGGGAGGGTATGTGATTATTTTTTTGAAGAAATATAGAGCCTTAGCTCTACTTTTTTCGTTTAGGTACTAGGGCGAAATAGTAGATAGTCCCGATGCTTATCTAGTTTGTGGTACAATAAAATCTAATTTTTTTGAGGTTTATTCAGAATAGGACAATATGATATTACATTCACTAAAAATAGTTGCTATGAATAAATTTTTGATTGGAGCAATGACTCTACTAACCGGTACAGTGCTATCTGTGTCTAGTCTAAAAGCTCAAGAAGTTAATAAGGATAATACGATTACGCTTACTGGTAATGGTTCTGTATCTATTCAGCCTGATATGGCAAATATTAGCCTTAGCATATCTTATTTAGCTCCGACGACGAGAGAGTCTAAAGATAAAGTAGACAGAAGCTTGAAGCAAGTGTTTAGTATTTTGAGGCAAGAGCGAGTAGAGGAAGAGGACATCAAAACAACCTCGCTCAATTATAATACAGAGTACGACTATGTGAATAATAAGCGTGTTAAGGTTGGTCAGCGTGTGGTACAAAAGTATTCAGGTAACTATACACAACTTAGCTCAATCAGGCGAAAAAGCTTTCGACTATTCTTGATAAAATCGTTTCTGTGAATAATGTTGAGCTTCACAGTATAGATTTTGGCTTAGAAAAGACAGAAGATTTGTATAAAGAAAGTAGGGCATTAGCTTTTTGGGAAGGCTAAAGAAAAAGGCTGAGCAGTATGCAAGTCTTGCTGGTAGAAGATTGGAAAAAGCTCTTGATTATCAATGAAGAATCATAGTGGCGATGTAGCTGTTAAACGTTACAATAGAGATGCGTCCCTCTTCAAAGCTAAGGCAGCTCTTCTAGGAGAATATGAGGGCAACTAAAGGTTCTATAATTCCTACGGGAGAAGAAACTATTGAGTCAGACAGTAACAGTAACATTTTACTCTAGAATAATTCTGGAGACTTCAGCTGAAGTTTGTGCAGACTACGGCTGAAGTTTGTACAGACTACACGTGTAGTCTGCAAAAAAACTACACGTGAGTGCTGAGTACTCACCAAAATAAGTACGTGTACTTACTGAAGTGTTTACGCGTAAGTACTTTTGTATTTGTTCGTACATACTGATGAGACTATATAAAAGACCTGCCTAGAAGTTGTTTACTCCTAGGCAGGTCTTTTCTAATAAGAATACTTGAAGTTCTAGTCTAAGGCTTGGAGATTAGCAAAGCGGAGTAATAACTTACGCTCCTGACCATCTTCATCAAATAGAACGGTAGCCTTGATATTTTCTCCTTGACCTTCGAGAACTTTGATGATGCCTTCACCAAAACGAGGGTGGGCAACACGTCCTCCTACTCGTAGATTACCGGTGCGTTCGTGTTGTGGTTCTGGAGTGTCACTTTCTCTGCGACCGAGGAATACTCTGCGCTGAGCAGGACTACTGCTTGAGGGCATAAAGTCTTGTTTGCTGAAGCTAGATGGAATACTATCTGCAATATCTCGACTATTGCCCCATTTATTTTTCACGATAACGCAGAGTGTCACTAGCGGCAGCATTGCGTTTGAGTAAGTCTTCTGGCAACTCTTTTAAGAAACGGCTGGGACGACAAAATTCGTTTTTACCATGTCGAAAGCGTTCTTTAGCATAGCCGATGTGGCAAGTTTTTTCGGCTCTTGTGATGGCTACGTAGAATAATCTTCGTTCCTCCTCAAGTTCATGTATTTCGCTACTCATAGCCGAGGGGAATAGTTGCTCCTCTAGACCAACGATAAAGACATGAGGAAACTCCAAACCCTTAGCTGCATGCACTGTCATTAGGGTTACGCTGGGTTCTTGTTCATCAGCAGAATTATCTTGGTCGGTCATCAAAGAAATCTCACTCAGATAATGGGCTAGGTGAGGTTCTTCGCCTTCTTCTAAGGTGTGTCGGGCATACTCGTCTACTCCGGATAGGAATTCTTGGATATTATCACGACGCCCCTTGCCTTCGGGTGTTTGGTCTAGTAGCAACTCCGTGGGGATACCCGAAGTGTTGATGAGCCATTCTGCAGAGTTTGTAGAAGTCACCTCCTCTCGGCACTTCTCTCTCATATCATCGATAAGTAAGGAGAAGTTTTTTTAATTTAGAGAGCGTTCCTTTGTTGAAGTCTCAAGTCATAAGCCTCTGGCTCTCGAATCAGTTCCATGACACTGATTTTTCCTAAGCATAGCGGCTTGCTTAAGCTTTAGGATAGTTGTGTCCCCGATACCTCTCTTAGGGTAGTTGATGATTCTGTACATAGCCCTCATCATCACGCTCATTGACCATTAGTCGGAAGTAGGCTAGTACATCTTTGATTTCCTTGGCATCAAAGAATGAACGCCCGCCCCATATTCGGAAAGGGATACCGCTGGAGAGAAGCTTCTGCTCTAACAGACGGCTTTTGCATATTTGTACGGTAGAGTACAGCGAATTGATCGTAGTCAATCTTCCTTTTTGAAAGCTATATTCTTGATTGTACGGACTACCCATGATGCTTCTGCTTCTCCGTTCTCAGCCTCATGCAATTCAATAGGCTCCCCCTGATATCGCCTAATGAGAAGACATCCTTGCGTAATTGGTTTTGATTGCGAGCAATGACATGCTTTGCTGCCTGAACAATCGTTTGTGTAGACCTATAATTTTGTTCTAGCTTAAATACTCTCGTCCCCTTAAAAATCTGCTCGAAGCGTAGCATATTTTCAAGATTTGCCCCACGGAAGGAATAAATACTTTGAGCATCGTCCCCTACGACAAATATCTTACCCTTATCTATCATTAGGTATCTTGCTATCATGTATTGCGCAAAGTTGGTATCCTGATACTCGTCAATAAGTAGGTAGTCCACACGCTCACGCCACAAAGCAAGGACTTCGGGGTAATCACTGAAATAGGATATTTGGTTTGTAAGAGTAAAGTCATCGAAAATCCATGGCATTAGATTGCTTAAGTTCGCGCTCATAATGCTCATAAATATCGTAGACTCTTGGGATATTGGCTTTTGGCATCAAGCTTTTAACTGCTCAGCATCCATCTTGTAGCCGTGAGCAGTCTTTAAGGTTATTCTTTGCTCTAGATATTCTGTTGTGTATAACGCCCTCTTTGTAGACTTTATCATCTAAATTAAGAAGTTTGATAATCTTCTTGAGCTTAGATTTTAGTATCGTCAGTCGTATAGATTACTAAGTCTGACGTGTAACCCAATAGATGAGCATGCTCACGCAGTATACGCAAAAATGGAGTGGAATGTCCCCATCTGAAGCTTGTACGCATCTTTACCAATAAGTTGTGCTATGCGAGAGCGCATTTCTCTAGCAGCCTTATTGGTAAAGGTTAATGCCATTAGGCGACTTGGGTTATAACCCAAATTAACGAGATGAAGTAGCTTATAAACGAGGACACGGGTCTTTCCGCTACCAGCTCCAGCTAGGACAAGTGCAGGCCCGTCATTGTACTCAACAGCTTCTCTTTGAGGGCTGATTTAACTGGTCAAGATAATTTGTTTGGATTGTATCAGACATTTATGTTGCTTGAGTAAAGCAGTAAAAGGAAAAGTACTATTTAGAAAGTTTATTTTTCAGTAATTCGACAGCCCTAGGGTCTTGAGCTATAGCAATGAAGCAAGACAATAGATGCTCTACGAGTTCTTCGCTATTCATGCCGCTTAGGTTTATACTTTGTGCGGCTAGGGGAGAGCTCATACGACTAGAATTTGCTGAATACTGGTCCATATCTGGGTAAGAAGCATACTCTGTCAGCAATTTCTTTAGGGAGATTGCTGCCGTCATCCTTGAGAGGGAATGCGTGGCGGTAGGTATGAACAAAATGATATAAAGGCCCCATAACAAAGGGATTTATATGTTGCATTATAGAGGATAGCTGTATAGGGACCCTAGCCCCCAAAAGAGTCTCAAGACGCATATAAAGATGCCCTATTGATAGTTTCTTGAGGGCATGTGACAGAGAATTTTGCCAATCTTTTGAGGCATCGAGCATTATCGACCCAAACAAAGGACACAGTCGGATGTGAGTTGCTAGCAATGCTAACGAGTTCGCTAGGAAGTAATACGTCAATCGCTAAACTGCTGAAATACTCATATTTACTTAATATCGTCTTCCATTGCTTACGCTCTGCCTCTGTATCTACTATAATATAACCTGGTTGAGGGCGTCCTTCTCCTTCGTAAACCTCTTCAGCTAGTCGAGCAACTAAGTGAATGGCAACAGGACTTTTGGGCGCAACAACGAGGCTATCTGATGCGTAGCATAGCTGGTATAATGCTTTTTCTAGAGCATCAGTATCCATTCTTGTTCCTAACTGATTTAGTGGAATACGTTCGTCCCACGAAAGCCTCTTCCAAAGATTCTTGCCATGCGCGAAGACGTCCCTATTTCTGCTCCAAAGTCTAGAACGTCATCGTACATACGGAAGTTAGGAGATATTTCGCTACAGATCTGCTGTATTTCTCCTAGTAAGTGATAGTTCTCCTTAGGTAGTACCCCATTTTCATTGAAATACTGATTGTAAACTCTTAGGAATTCCACTGACTTGTCGCTCCCTATACGCATGCGTATGCTACGTCCTCCCTTTGTAGCTAACATATACGGAGGTGTAGTTAGGAGTATAGCTAAGACCTGCCCAAGGGTAGCCAGGTACATCTTTCTGTAAGTGAAGAGTAACGGCTTCTAGATGCTTACATGTACCGAGACCATTGGTTCTAAAGTCTAAGCATGAGCAGAAGTTGCGGTCACTACAAACTCCTCTAAAGGCAACCTTGTAACGACTACTGCCTGATAGTACGATGTAATCACCCCAAATGCGGTTATCATCGAGATGCTCAACAGTAAAACTAGAGGGCGGCTTGCTCCCGTCTTAATGCTATTTGCCACTCCTCAATGCTCATGCCTTCGGGGCAAACTTTATTTGAAAGTCTACTAATCTTATTCGTTTCCATTTGATAGATGTCTATTTGAGTTCATGTTTAAGAAATACACCTGTAGGGCTATTCTGGACCTTAGTTAATCCTTCAGGTTTCCCTTGATAAACGAGGAGACCACCTTCTTTACCTCCTTCAGGTCCAATCTCGATGAGGTAGTCTGCACATTTGATAATATCTAAGTTATGTTCTATTACGATGACTGTATTGCCACGTTCAACTAATCTCTGAAGTATTCCTATTAGAATGCGTATGTCTTCGAAGTGTAGTCCTGTCGTGGGTTCGTCTAATATATATACTGTTTTTTTCCAGTGTCTCTTTTGGATAATTCGCCTGCAAGCTTGATGCGCTGACTCTCTCCGCCTGAAAGTGTTGTCGATGATTGCCCCACCTTAATGTACCCGAGACCGACTTCTTGTAAGGTAACAAGTTTTTTGTGGATAGGAGGAATAGATTCAAAGAATTCTGCTGCTTGGTTAATAGTCATTTCTAGGACATCAGCGATACTTTTTACCCTTGAAACGAACTTCTAATGTTTCTCTGTTGTAACGTTTCCCTTGACAAACTTCGCATGGAGCATATACATCGGGTAGGAAGTTCATCTCAATAGTTTTGTATCCATTCCCTTTGCAGGTCTCACAGCGACCACCGGAGACATTGAAACTAAAACGTCCCGGCTTGTATCCTCTCATCTTACTTTCAGGTAAGCCGACAAATAGATTACGAATATCAGAGAATACACCCTGTATAGGTCGCAGGGTTACTTCTTGGAGTACGACCAATAGGAGCTTGGTCTACTGATACAACTTTATCTACCAATTCTAAGCCTTCAATGCGCTCCACTTCTAGAGGCTCTTGTAGGCTACCATAAAGCTTTTGACTTAGGGCAGGGGTAGAGGGTTTGGTTAATTAGTGTGCTTTTGCCACTGCCTGATACGCCCTACAACGCAAGTAAAGGTACCCAAAGGGAATGTCTACAGATACATCTTTTGAGGTTATTGCCCTTTAGCTCCTACTATGCTTAGTTTTGTACCATTACCGGAGCGACGTTCTTGAGGAATTTCGATGGACATCTCTCCGCTGATATATTGAGAGGTGATGCTTTTTGCCCTTCATCATCTCTTGAGGAGAGCCCATGAAATACAACCTCACCACCATAGCGACCTGCTTTTGGGTCCCATATCGATGATATGGTCAGCCTCTAGCATCATATCTTTATCATGCTCAACGACGATAATGGTATTGCCTAGGTCTCGGAGCTTTTTTGAGAGAGTTTATCAATTTAATGTTATCTCTTTGGTGAAGACCAATACTTGGTTCATCAAGGATATAGAGGACTTCCACAAGTTGAGTGCCTATTTGAGTAGCAGAGGCGTATGCGTTGACTCTTCCACCAGATAGAGTAGCTGCGGAGCGATTCATTGAGAGGTAGCCAAGCCCGACATCAAGCAGGAAGCTAATGCGCTTACGTATTTCTTTTAGAATTTCGCTTGCTATTGCTCTTTGGTGCTTGAGCATACGTTCCTCTATATCCGAAAGCCATGAGTTTCAGTAGAGTTAATTCCATTTGCCCAACTTCGCCGATATTCTTACCATCGATGAAGAAGTGTAAGGCCTCTTTATTGAGTCTTTGTCCATGGCATTCGGGACACTCTTTGTTCGTCATGAATTGTCTTGCGAACTTTTCAGCATTCGAAGGGAGTTCTTCTCCGCTTAGCTCGCTCAAATGTTCGGCAAGACCATTATAGCGAATAAGTATAGGTTTACTCCCTGTATAACTATTTGTCTCAACGAGCATCTCCTCGTCTGACCCGTAGAGGATTTCTTCTATAAGTTCTTCGCTAAGACGCTCTATGGGGGTGTCAAGTTTCGTTTCATGACGTCTGAATAATTGCTCGATTTGTTGTCCAAGGATATTCTTTTTGAGTTTGCCTATGGGAGCAATTCCTCCATTGGCAACGCTTAGTTTAGGATTAGGGAAGACACTGCTTCTATCCATAATGCTTATTTCCCCTAATCCACGACAGCAAGGGCAGTACCCATTAGGTGAATTGAATGAGAAGTTGTGAGGGGCAGGGTCATTATAGGCTAATCCCTGTTTTAGGGACACATGAGATTACGACTATAGTGAGCGATTTCTTTAGTCTCCGCATCCATGATCATCATCATGCCCTTACCTTCTTTAAGGGTAAGTGATAGACTTGTGCTGATGCGCTCACGCTGACTTTCGTCGATTTTAAGCTTATCGGTTTGTACTTCTATGCTATGGATTTTTATAACGGTCTAGGCGCATGCCGTAGCTTATCTCTTGCAATTCGCCATCAACACGCACAGATAGATATCCTTTCTTGCGCAGATGCTCGAAAAGCTCTTTGTAGTGTCCTTTGCGTTGCTTAACGACGGGTGCAAGGAAATAAATCTTGCGTCCGTTGTATTTCTGCAGAAGTAAATCAAGGATTTGTCCCTCTGTATAACGAACCATAGGCTCTCCCGAGAGGTATGATATAGCTAAACCGGCACGGGCATAGAGAAGGCGGAAGAAGTCATAGACCTCTGTGACTGTTCCTACTGTCGAACGGGGATTTCTATTTGTGGTTTTCTGGTCTATTGAGATAACCGGACCTAATCCTTGTATAGACTCTACATCGGGGCGTTCCATGCCACCTCCGAGGAATCCTCTAGCGTACGAGCTAAAAGTCTCAATGTATCTTCTTTGTCCTTCGGCAAAAATGGTGTCAAACGCTAATGAACTCTTTCCACTACCACTAAGACCTGTAAAAACAGTAAGGGAGTATCGAGGGATATGAACGTCTATATTTTTTTAAGATTATGAACTTTAGCGCCTACGATTTCTAAATCCTGCATAAATAAACATCAATGAAACAATAAATTATACCACAAAGATAATAATATATAATTCCCATTATAATAGAGTTTGTACTATCCATTCCTCCTTTTTATCTAAAAATAGTTCTATATTTAGGGTAATTATTGAACTGAGGTTCTGAATAAGGTATGTGTCTTTGTGGAAAATTGGAAATTCGTATCTTCTTATTAGACTTGTGTTTACATAGAGAATTAAACAACAAATAGTAGAATATTAATATGAAAAAGTATCCGAATAGGTTTGTTGCCTAGAATATTTATTGCCATTGTGCTTGGTATTGTTTTTAGGTCAAGTGTTACCCTGAAGAATTAAGCCGTGTTTTTTTACGTTCAATTCTTTGTTTTCAGAATTTCTCGACTTTGTTATCCCTCTGATTATTCTAGCGCTTGTGGCTGAAGCTATTGCGAGTATAGGTAAAGGAGCAGGCCTTATATTGATGCTGACTGTAGCACTTGCTTATGGTTCAACAGTCTTTTTCTGGATATTTAGCTTACTTCACAGGCTCAACGTTCTTCCCTAGTCTTATTGATGCTCGTGGGACTTCAAGCTCTAAGCGATAATGCTTCAAGTTTATCTCCTTATTTTTTTCAATCAATGTACCTCCTGTTATGGGAGTAATGACTGCTTTGGTTTTGGCTTTTATTATAGGTCTTGGTGCAAGTCGTCTAGAGACGACGGTTCTCAAAAGAGCTATTGAAGAGTTAAAGGAGATTATCTCAAAATTGATTGCTAATGTCATTATCCCCGTTCTACCACTATACATATATGGAATTTTCTTGGATATGTCCTATAGTGGAAAGGTCTTTGGCGTTTTGATGGTGTTTGTCAAGATAATAAGCATCATTTTTATCCTTCATATCGGCTTGCTATTATTCCAGTTTGTTGTGGCTGGTCTTGTGGCGAAGCGTAATCCTTTACGCCTGCTCACCAATATGTTGCCAGCCTATTTTATGGCTTTGGGTACATCATCTTCGGCTGCTACTATTCCTGTAACCTTAGCTCAGGTCAAGCGTAATGGCGTTTCTGATGATGTGGCGTCCTTTGTCGTTCCTTTATGTGCGACGATACACTTGTCGGGCAGTATGCTCAAAATAGTATCTTGTGCATTAGCTTTAATTCTAATGAGTGGGGGCGTATATAATGTTTCTCTATTTACGGAATTTATCCTAATCTTAGCCATTACTATGGTGGCTGCTCCCGGTGTCCCTGGTGGAGCTATCATGGCGGCATTGGCGGTATTACAATCTGTACTAGGCTTTTAATGAAGAGCAATTAGCTCTTATGGTTTCCCTATATATTGCTATGGATAGTTTTGGTACAGCCTGCAATGTTACGGGTGATGGTGCGATTGCAGTTATCGTAAATCGTCTTCAAGGGAAGAAATCTAAAGAAAGTTAGCCTAAAGAATACACTACCAAGAATCAGAATATATACATAAACTATCATGAACAAAAAGACTACTAACGATGATGTGTGTTGCCTTACTCTCAGGTAATGCAATGTGTGCTTGGGCACAGCAAAATGAAAAACCATTTGTTATTCCAGAGCTTGTAAACTGGGATGCTAGTAATGGCGTGTGTAAGCTTTCTGGACGTATACTCTTGTCTAGTAAATCTTCTGAAGTTAAGCGTATTGGAGCTTTGTTTGCAGAAGATTTTAATCACATGCTCAATCTTTCATGGAAGGCTTATGAGCAAAAGAAAGCCAAAGCAGGTGATATAGTCCTTGCTCTTGATGGCGATGCTTCTCTTGGAGAGGAGGGCTATAAGCTAGAAGTTGGAGAGTATGTCAAGGTATCTGCCTACAAGCCCAAGGGTTTATATTGGGCGACACGAACAATCTTGCAAATGTCCGAAGGTACCCCTAATGGCTTACCTAAGGGTAAAACTATTGATAAGCCTCAATATGCTCTTCGTGGCTTTATGCTTGATGTTGGGCGTAAATATATACCAATGTCTTATCTAAGAAAAGCTGATCAAGGTTTTGTCTTATTACAAAGGTGAATACGCTTCAGTTACATCTAAATGACAATGGTTTTAAGCAGTACTTTGGTGGAGATTGGGCAAAAACTTCAGCAGCTTTCCGTTTGGAGAGTACTACGTTCCCTGGTCTAGCTGCTAAGGGAGCATCTTATACCAAGCAAGAGTTTATAGACCTGCAGAAAGAGGCTGAGGCTTTAGGCGTTGAGATTATTCCTGAAATAGATGTGCCAGCACATTGCTTGGCATTTACTCACTATAAGCCTGAGTTAGCTTCTAAGGACTGTGATACTGACCATTTGGATATCTTCAAGCCCGAGACATATAAGTTTATAGATGCTCTGTTCAAAGAATACTTGAGCGGTAAATCTCCAGTGTTTAGAGGGAAACGTGTGAACATAGGTACTGATGAATATAGTAATGCTACAGAAGAACTACGTGAGAAATTTCGCTCTTTTGCTGACCACTATATTCGCTATGTGGAGAGTTTCGGTAAGCAGGTTTGTATATGGAGCTCTTTCAAGCACTCTTATGGAAAAGACTCCTATTAAGTTGAATAATGTAATTGCTTATGCATGGAGTCATGACTATGATACAGCAGACGGCATTAAGAAGAATGGAGCTAAGATTGTGAGTATTCCAGATAGATATACTTACATAGTGCCTGCTACGGGATATTATTATGACTATCTAGATACGAAGCTAATCTATGATAAGTGGACACCTGCTGTAGTAGATGGCTATACTCGTTTAAGTGAACAAGATAGTGCTGTCCTTGGTGGTATGTTCGCTGTGTGGAATGACCATTATGGTAATGGCATATCGACTAAGGATATTCATCATCGCATTATGCCAGCCTTGCAGTATATGTCTCTTAAGATGTGGACTGCAGGGCAAAACTACTGTGCCTTATCAGACGATGGAAACTAATCGTTTGAAATTGAGTGAAGCCCCAGATGTAAATGAATTGGCTCGCTGGGGAAGCTCCAATAGTCTAGTGCTTAGTCTACCTAAGCTCGCTAGTGACACTAAGATGCTTCAGGCTCAGAGTGAAATCGGGTATGATTATACTGTGAGCTTTCAAGATTACTCCTTCAGAAGAAAGATAAGGGCACTGTGCTGATGGATGGGGATAATGCTCAATTTTATTTGTCTGACCCTAAGACAGGGCGATTAGGTTTTTGCTCGTGATGGTTATCTCAACACATTCTCATATAGACTTAAGCCTGGTCAGGCTGTAGAGCTAGCGATTGAAGGTGATAATAAAGCTACATATCTATATGTCAATGGTCGCCTGGTAGAGACCTTATACAAAGCAAGAGTTGTATGCTAAGCCTCAGGATATGGAAGAGTTACGTTTGGATGCTCAGTGGAACTCTCCAGATGAATTTAAGCCTGAAGTCTACCGCACGCCTAATAGAGGGCGCATGTATTATATACGCACCTTTGGTCTTCCCTCTTAAGGCAACAGGGCATTTCAAGAGCGAAATAACTGACTTTAAGGTTTACAATTATCGTAAATCAACTCAACCATAAGGTAATTTATTAGAAATGTATGTATCTTTGTGGAGCTTTGCCGTTCTCTGGCAGAGCTCCATATTGATTTAGTCTTGACTGAGTTTCGGTTTGGAAAACAAATTGAGTCTTTTGGGATAGACGCCTGATGAGAAGTAATAAACAACTAAATATCTAATGGCATTATTAGAGACGATAAGGAAACGACCTGGTCTTATGGTCGGATTTGTAGGGATAGCACTTGCCGCTTTTTGTTATTGGCGATGCTATTCAGAATGGTAATACTTGGTTCTCTGCAAACCAGCGTGTTGCACTCGCTATTGATGGCGATAAGGTTAATATCGAAGACTATGGTCAGCGACTAAATGCGCTTACTGAGCAGATGCAGCAGCAACAAGGGCAGTTGAGTGATGAACAACGTATGAACATCAACAACAGTCTTGCTCAGCAGATTATTGCTGAGCATGTGCTTAAGGAGCTTGCGGCTAAGGTTGGTGTGCGTGTAACTCCAGATGAAGTTTATGCATTGCTCCATAGTGGTCAAGGTGTAACTCCATCGCCTCTAGCTCAGCAGTTCTTTGCCGGTCTTGGTATTGATATAAATGATGCTCAGGGTGTAAAGAACTTTATTGACCAAATTAGTGATGCTAATATCAAGAAGTTGCCACAAGAGCAGCAAACAGCGTACCTAAATATTCAGGCTCAGTGGAAGAAGTTGCAAGAGCAGATCGTTACAAATCGTTTGCAGCAAAAGCTTAGCACACTTCTAGCTCGCAGTTATAAGGTAACACAGCTAGACCAAAACTTGGCTGTTGCTGGAGGTACTCGTACGGTTGCTCTTTGTTCGTTCTACACCTCTTGCTGGTTCGGATAAGGCTGACCAGCCTACGGATGAAGAAATCAAGAAGTACTATGATGCACATAGTTCTCTTTTCTTGATGCAGTCTCCATCAGCACAATTAAGCTATATCGCAGCTCATGTAACTCCTAGTAGTGCAGACTACAAGGCTGCAGAAGAGCAGGCTAATAAGGTTTACGGTGAGCTACAGAATGCAACGACAGCAAATGTCGCTAGCGTGGTGCGTAATCTTGGAGGCTCATTCAATCAAGTATATTTAACTGGTGCTGAGTTAGACCAAATGGGTCTAGGTGATGCTGAAGTTAACTTCATTAAGTCAGCAGAAGCAGGAGCTACATTTAATTCTGGTCTAGTTAACGATAAGTATAGCATACTGAAGCTTGTAGCTAAGAAGACAGCGCCAGAAGCTCTTGGTCTTAAGGTTATCCTACTCGATAGCGTTTCAGGTCTTAAGAGTGATAGCTTGCTTACTGCTCTTAAGGGTGGTGCTAGCTTCGATGAAATGGTTGCTAAGTATAGTCAGGACCCACAGAGCAAAGCTGACAGCGGTCGTCTAAGTCAGCCTGGTCAATATGGTATGCCTATGAATACCTTTACTGAGGCTCAACTAGCAGGTTCTCTCTTTGCCGAAGCGTATAATAAGCCCGTAGGCGAACCATTTGTTGTAAACAATGGTAATGCTAAGCTTATCATGAAGACCGTAGATGCTAAGCCTGCTACAGTTAAGTATCAATTAGCAGTAGTGAGTGTAGATGCTTCGTTCTCTGAAAAGACTTACAATGCGAAGTACGATGCCCTCAATCAGATACTAGGTGCTGGAGGTTCATTTGAAGATATGGCTAAGAAGGCCGAGAGAGAAGGTTTCTCTGTCGTAAAGTCTGAGGCTGTCAATACTTCATCTGTTCAGTTGGGTGCAATTCCTTCAAGCCGTCAGGTTATACAGTGGGCACTCAATGCTGACGATAAGACTATTACAGACAAGGTTTATCGTCTAGGCTCTGACTACCCTAGTGATAGCTCAGGTTCTTAAGCATTATGAAGCTGGTTTAGCTCCTCTCGAAGTGGTTAAGGAAGGTATTGTAGCTGCACTTTCAGCAGAGAAGAGAGCTAAGAATCTTGCAGATAAGTTAAGCAAGAAGGGCTTATCTAGCCTAGAAGCTTATGCTACAGAATTAAATGCACAGATAGATACTATCAGCGGTGTTAATTACTTCGTTCGTGGTAGCGAAGCTGCAGCATTCAATGGTAAAGGCGATGACTACAGCTATTGGTCAGCTTTCTAAGCCATTTGTTGCTGGTAATGAAGTGATGGTTGTTAAGCCAACTGAAACGACAGCTCCCTGACCAGAATGCAGTTATTGCTCAAGCTCGTCAAGCTGAGCAAGGATTAGGTTATCAGTTAGCTAACCGTGCATTCCAAAACCTACTACAGAAGACAAAGATTGAAGATAATCGCGCTCGCTTCTACTAGTAGAGTGTAAATAGAAAGTTTCGTTACCCCCTATTCCATCAGAAGGAGTAGGGGGTAATTTTTGCTTTTAGACCTTACTTAGTCATCTTATAAGCGAAGACAAAATGTAAGATGTGTTTCCTATTTTGAAAACCTCGGCGAAGTCTGTGCAGACTACACGTGTAGTCTGTACAAACTTCAGCCGTAGTCTGCACAGACTACAGCTGAAGTCTCCAGAAAGTACTACGTACTTACAAATTTAAGTACGTGTACTCACTGAAATAAGTACGTGTACTTACCGAAGTGTTTACGCGTAAGTATAAACGTGAGTTCATGTACTTACTGATTATTTCATTTGACGTAGGAGGAGTATGTAGATGCACTTTAGTCGATATTCCGATTTCAAACAATTAGATAAGAAAAGTTATTATAAGAGTACAAGTGACTAAACATTGTATAGAAGATGAATCCGATATTTCAGGTCTATAATACACCTTATGGAGCTTATCCATTTGAACTGATTAAAGAAGAGCATTATAGAGATGCTTTTCGTGAGGCAATAGCAGAGAAAAGAGCTGAGATTAAGTCTATAATAGAGAATGAAGAAGAGCCTAGTTTTGAGAACACTATCCTAGCTCTTGAACGTGCGGGCGCTAAGATGGAACTCGTTTCAGGTATTTTCTATAATCTATTGCACGCTCATAGTAATGATGAGCTTATGACAATCTCAGAAGAGTTAGTGCCTGAACTGTCGCAGTTATCGACGGATATTTTATTTTCTGAACCCCTCTTTAAGCGTATAAAAGTTGTATACGATAAGCGAGAGGACTTGGGGCTTGATGAAGAGGAACTAAGACTTCTTGTTAATTGTTACGAAGGATTTGCTGAGAACGGAGCTAATTTAGATGCAGAGCATAAGGCTAGACTAGAAGCTCTTAGCATGGAACTTAGTCAGGCTACACTGCTGTATGGTCAGAATAATCTGAAAGACCAAAAGCGTTACAAACTATACGTTAGTTGTTCGGAGGATGTTGAGGGCTTGCCTAATAGTTTATTGCATTTGTCTAGTGAACGAGCTAAGCAAGAGGGCTATTCAGAAGGATGGCTTTTTGATTTGACTGCCCCAAGCTATTTCCCTTTTATGCAGCATTGTCGCAATAGAGAACTGCGTCGTCAGATGTATGTCTGCCAAGATGAGTGTAGGTGCTGCTGGTGATGAGTTTGATAACAGAGCATTGATTCGTCAGATTGTCAATGGACGTTTGGAAGAAGCTCAGATACTTGGTTATCCAACGTTTGCGCACTATGCGCTCCACAAACGTATGGCGAAGACTCCCGATGCTGTATACAAATTGCTAGACCAACTTCAAGATGCTTATCGTCCAAAGGCAGATGAAGAACTTAAGGAAATAACAGCCTTTGCTAATCAGGAGGGCTTTTAATGATGAGATGATGCCTTGGGACTGGGCTTTCTGGTCTGAGCAGTATAAACAGAAGTTCTATAATTTAGAAGACGAACTCTTCCGTCCATATTTTGCATTAGATAATGTTATTTCGGCTGTCTTTTAACTTAGCAACAACGCTTTATGGACTTAAGTTTGTCGAAAGAAAGGATATTCCTGTTTATCATTCCGATGTTAAGGCTTTTGAGGTAAAAGATGAAGATGGCTCGTATTTAGGTTTGCTGTATACGGACTTCTTCCCTCGTGATGGTAAGCGTAGTGGGGCTTGGATGAGTAATTTCCAAGAGCAGTATCACGATGCTAATGGTCTTGACCATCGTCCTCATATTGTGTTGGTGATGAACTTCACTCCTCCTACTGGTGATAAACCAGCCCTTCTAACGGCTGGAGAAGTGCATACTTTCTTGCATGAGTTTGGTCATGCTATGCATGGTATGCTGAGCAAAGTGCGCTTTGGTTCTTTAAGTGGAACTGGCGTGGCACGTGACTTCGTAGAGTTACCAAGCCAAATTATGGAGAATTGGTTGGCGCAGAGAGTGGTTAATGAGCTTTGCTAAGCACTATGAAACAGGAGAAGCAATCCCAGAGGAACTCTTGGAACGCTCTAAAGAAGGCACGCCACTTTTTAGTGGGTTATTCTTGTTTGCGTCAGCTTAGTTTTGGTTATTTAGACATGGCTTGGCATAGTATTGAGACTCCATTAGACGAAAGTTTGGATGTTAAGCGTTATGAAGATAATGCTTGGCGCAAAGCTATGGTATTGCCTGATGCTCCAGATAATTGTATTATGAGTACGTCCTTTGGGACATATTTTTCTCTGGAGGTTATTCCGCCGGATATTATGGCTATAAGTGGGCGGAGGTGTTAGATGCAGATGCTTTTGCGCTATTTAAGGAGCGTGGTATCTTTGATAGAGCGACGGCTCAATCTTTTAGAGATAATATCCTTTCTCAAGGCGATAAGCGTGAACCTATGGAGCTGTATGTTGCCTTCCGTGGAGGAGAGCCTACAATAGAGGCTTTACTACGCCGAGATGGTATCATACAAGATTAAATTGATAATAAAACTTATCTGAAATATAAAGTTATGACACAATACGATGTTGTTTTTTTCTCATTGGAGAGGTGAGACATATAAGAGCTTTTTGCACTGATGACTGGTAGTGAAGAAGAAGCTATTAAGGAGATACGTTCTCGTGGACTAGCAAGTGAGCAGGATAAAATTACAATCGTCTCTATTAACGAGCGATTTGGCATGATGCTAATGATTTATGAAAGTTAAGATTATAAATAAGTCCTCATACACTCTTCCTAGTTATGCGACAGAAGCATCGGCAGGAATGGATTTGAGGGCTAATCTTACTGAGTCCATTAGTATTCAACCTCTTGAGCGTAAGTTAGTCCCTACGGGTTTATTCATGGAATTGCCCTGTGAGCTATGAGGGCTCAAATTCGCCCTCGTTCGGGCTTAGCTTTTTAAGCATGGCATAACGGTTGTCAATGCTCCGGGGACTATTGATGCTGATTATCGAGGCGAAATAAAGGTTGCTCTGATCAAATCTATCTCAAGAAGCTTTTTCGTGATAGAACCCGGAGAACGTATTGCGCAGATGGTTATAGCACGTCACGAAACTATAGAGTGGTGTGAGGTGGAAGAGCTTAGTGATAGCTCAAGAGGTGTAGGTGGATTTTGGTCATACTGGTAGACAATGAAGCCAATCTTGAAGAGTGTAGGGCATACATGCTTGCTTGTATGCGCAGGTTTATTGTTTGCTTGCTCTTCGCCTTCTAAGCAGACTGATGCTGTAGCCATTCCTAGCTACATAAGAAACCCTTATGAGAGGTTAGATTATTTAGTAGAGCACTACTGGGATAAGACAGACTTGAGGGATAGTATTTGGCTGCAAGATACTCTTGCACTGAGAACTCGCTTCAGTGACTACTTTTCTTTACTCTCTAGTTATCCGCATATCAAGCGCAAGCTATTACTCAAACCATTGGAACATCTTGACGGCGTCTTGCTAGAGCGTGTCATGGGGTATTATCGAGATTATTACTTGTCGGAGCCTACTAGTTCGGTAAATGAGATGAGTTATGTCTATTTACTTGACTGGGCAAGGAAAAGCCCTAAAGTAAAGATGGAGCTACAGCGTGATGCTAATGCAGAAATCCTTCGTTTGATAAAAAATCAGGTTGGCTATAAAGCACAGAATATCATTTACCAAACGAAGGATTATGAGTGTCGCTTGTCTGATGGAGGGAAGACAGCCTATAAGCTACTTGTATTGAGTTCATCAGGGCAAGATAATTATCTTCGTGAACTATCTAATGATGCTAATTATGCAGCTTGGGTGAAAATCAAAGTTGCTGCGTATTACTTATCTCCATTTAGGACAATCCGCTCCAGACTTAGAAGGCTTAAGGCAGGATTCGATAACAGCTAAATGGATTGAGCAGGGGATAGATTCAAGAGATAGCATTATGCGCTATCAGGTGTATAAGCTGAAGCCTAATCCTGAAATCTATCTTTTAGATAGAGAAATGAAGATTATACTCAAGCATCCTACTCTCTCAGAAGTAAAACGCTATTTACAAGAACATGGAAAAGAAAGTCCAGAGAAGCTAAGGAAACTCAGTAGTACAACGATTAAAAGCAGGACAGAGAGTTTATTTTGTTGATGCTAAAGTTGATTCTTTAGGCAGTAGATTTGTAGCAATAAGCGAATTAAAGAGCAAGTCTAAAAAGTCAGCAAGGGGGTAGAGAGCGGCACCGCATACATATATATGAGGAGGATATGCCTCGTTTCCTTGATGCCTTAGGCGAAGCTCTGACTGCTATGTCTCAAGAGCGGAAGTCCAAGCATGAGTTTAGAGTAGAAGAATCGTATCCAATGGAGGCCTTGTCTTCAGACTTAGCTCCTACTAGCGTTGATATTCCTGAGTTAGGGGATATTGTTGATTTAGAATAAGTAGATTAAATTATAATAAGATTATTTTGTTAAAAGTATCACCAAGCATACGAGTATTACTCGCTATGGGCTTGTTAGTTTTTGCAGGTATTAAAGTTCTTAGTGTCGCGAGTGGATTGAGGAGTGAAGACTTATCAATGCCTGCATACATTTATTTTGCGCTGTCATTTGTATTCTTTCATTTTTGATATTTCCCAAAGCGATGTCCAAGAATGCTCTTTATATAGAGCAACATCCAGAAGCTTATCCCATTTATCTCTGTTTGCGTCCTCAGACTTGGGGTATTATGCTTATCATGATAGGCTTAGGGACTTGGCGTGCGTCATTCAGGTTATTTCGATACAGACTTTATCATAGGTTTCTATTCGGGTTTGGGTATTTCCTTAGTGGCTAGTATTCGTCATTATATGCCTGTCCTTCGTAAATCTATGGGCTGGTAAAAATATAGGCTGACTATTATGGTAGATAATTACGCATTTGAAAATAAGACAGCAGCCTATTATACACTAGGTTGTAAGTTAAATTTTGCAGAAACATCAAGTATTGGTCGTAGTTTGCTCGATTTGGGTATTCGCTCGGCGCGTACGGGAGAGAAAGCTCAGATTTGTGTCATCAATACATGCTCTGTAACGGAACTTGCTGATAAGAAGTGTCGCTACATGATTCGTAAGGCGCAGAGAGAGCATCCTGGAGCGTTTGTTATCGTAACTGGCTGTTATGCCCAACTTGCTCCAGAAGAAGTATCGGCATTAGAAGGGAGTAAATCTCGTCTGTAGGTGGGGAGCAGAAACTAGATTTAGCTGAAAAACTTGCTGATATTCAGGACTTAAATACAGAACGAAGACTCTTGCTTTCGGGACGTACTGAAGATATTAAGACGTTCAGAATAAGCTCTTCTTTTGATGAACGTACGCGCCACTTTCTTAAAGTGCAAGATGGCTGTGATTATTCATGCAGTTACTGCACGATACCTGCCGCTCGTGGTCGTAGCCGAAATGGTTCTATCGCAGACTATTGTTTCAGAGGCTAAGCGTATCATCGCAGACGGAGGGCTAGAGATAGTCCTAACGGGTGTCAATGTTGGTGATTTTGGACGAACAACTGGAGAGACTTTTCTAGACTTGCTCAAGGCACTTGACCAAATCAAAGGATTGAAGCGTCTGCGTATAGGCTCAATTGAACCTAATCTCCTAAAGGAAGAAATCATTGATTTTTGTGCCGAGAGTCGCACGATTGCTCCACACTTTCATATACCTCTTCAAAGTGGAAGTAATGATGTCCTGAAGTTAATGCGACGTCGTTATAATAGAGATTTGTTTTCTCAACGAGTAGAGTATATCAAAAGGCGTTTGCCTGATGCATTTATTGGTATTGATGTTATTGTGGGTACAAGAGGCGAATTGCCTGAGTATTACGAAGACTGTGTGCAGTATCTTACCGAACTAGACTATGCGCAGTTGCATGTCTTTAGCTATTCTGAACGCCCAGGAACAGATGCTCTTAAAATATCGTACAGTGTTGATTTGCGAGAACGTCATAAGCGCAGTCAGAGGCTACAACGACTAAGTGAAGAGAAGCTAAAAGCCTTTTATAAAAAGTCAGTTAGGTAAAACACATAGAGTAATATGGGAAGTAGGTCAGACCGAAACAGGTCTGATGACGGGCTATAGCGATAACTATGTACGCATCGGTAAAGCCTTATGATGAGACTCTAGTCGGTTGCATAGAAGAGCTGAAGCCAACATATTTTGATGAAGAACAAATGCTACTTGTACTATGACGGAAGGCATTGACAAGAAAAAGATGGCTGTAGTCGTTTTGAACTGGAACGGCTTAGCATTGCTGGAGCAGTTTCTTGGTAATTGGGAGGCTCTAACCCCTGATTATGCTGAGTTAATCATTGTAGATAATGGTTCTACTGATGGCTCGTTAGATTACGTCGCAAGAACTTTCCCACATGTGCGTTGTATTGCGTTTGCAGAAAATTATGGTTTTGCTGAGGGCTATAATAGAGCAATAGGCATGCTCCAGTATGATTATATTGTATTACTCAATAGTGATGCCGCTCTTTCAGAGTATTCTCTAGATGAACCACTCAAACTATTAGAAGGGTGATAATCGTGTAGTCGCTGTACAACCTAAGCTTAGAGCCTTCAGAGCTCCACAATCATTTTGAGTATGCTGGAGCTGCAGGAGGCTATGTAGATGCCTTGGGTTATCCGTATTGTGCTGGTCGTGTTTTTTTGATACTGTTGAGGTCGATAGCAATCAGTATGATGAGGTGCGTTCTCTTATGTGGGCAACGGGAGCTTGCCTTATCGTTAGGCGCAGTGCTTATCTAGATGCTGGAGGCCTAGACGCAGAGTTCTTTGCTCATCAAGAAGAAATTGATTTATGTTGGCGCATGAGAGCAAGAGGGGGTAAGATTTTACTAGCACCTTCATCAATAGTTTATCATGTAGGGGGAGCAAGCTTAGATGCTGCAAACCCCAAGAAAACCTATTTGAATTTCCGTAATAATCTTCTTATGCTCTATAAAAATTTACCTGCCTTACGCTTAGGGTATAACCCTATTTCTAAGACTATTTTTAGACTTAATAGTACTTTTGCGTTATGTATTGGGAGGGACAAAGACAGCATGCTAAGGCGATAGCTCAAGCTTGGAAAGATGCTTTATGCCGTTTCTCGAGCTTTTAGAGAAAAACGATGTCAGAACTTTGAAGTTATCTGTTGTGCCAGCATCTCAAATACTTAGTCCACTATCGATTGTTTGGCATTACTTTGTTTTGGGGCATAAAAAGTATTCAGATTTACCCTCTCATTAAATAGCGTTTGTATGAATTCCAAGCTGTTAGAGCTATCAAATTGCACTTTAGGGTATTCCGATGGTGTTATTCTTAAAGACTTATCTTGGATAGTTGAGCGTGGGGATAAGTGGGCAGTCGTTGGTCCCTAATGGAGCTGGTAAGACAACTCTTATTCGTACTATTCTTGGTTTAGTTCCTCTCTATCGGGACAATTAGCTTACTATCAAGATGGGGTACTCCTTAATCGCATTCCGAATATTGGCTATTTACCCCAAATAAATAACATAGATAAATCCTTCCCTATCAGCGTGGAGGAAGTTATTCGTTCGGGTTTTTATGGTAGCTTATGCTGTAAAGAGGAGGAACAGAAACGCTTGGAAGAATTGCTTACAGCCATCAACTTACTTGATTACCGTAAGCAGGCTATAGGGAAGTTGAGTGGAGGACAGCTTCAGCGTGTATTGCTCGCGAGGGCAATCGCTTCAAAGCCCGACTTGTTAGTTCTTGACGAGCCAACGAGCTTTTTAGATAAAGTATATAAGCAGCAGTTTATGACTTTACTAATGAATTTAATTGCTCCAGAAACAACGCTTATAATGAGTTACACATGACTTGCCTCGTGAGGAGGAAAGTCAATGGAAGATACTATCCTTAGGACAGTTCTAATGAAGAATTTTTATAGATTTTTAGACCACGTATATTAGATTCTTTATCGGGTTATAATATCAAGCTCTTTGGGCAAGATAGTATGGCCGGTATTATTGTAGCCTTAGTGGCTGCTTTGCCTCTTGCTCTAGCATTTGCTATTGCGAGTGGAGCATCTCCCGAAGTTGGATTGATTTCTGCTATCGTCGGGGGATTTATTATTGCTGTACTGAGTGGTTGTCGCGTACAAATAGGTGGTCCCACGGGTTCGTTTTATTGTGATTGCGTATGCGCTTTTGCAAACCTATGGTATACAAGGTGTCATCTTGGCAACAGTTATGGCTGGTATTATTCTGATGGCTATGGGTGTTTTCAAGCTAGGTTCGCTCATTCGCTATATTCCATATCCCGTTGTGGTTGGATTTACATCAGGTATGGCTGTAATTATCTTCTCTACACAGGTTAATGAATTATTAGGTTTAGGTTTGACTGGTATTCCTGCGGACTTCCTAGAGAAGTGGCAGATGTATATCGAGCATATTCATCAGATTGATTGGGCTACATGCGCTATCGGACTAGCAACTATCGCTATTATTCAAGTGTTCCCATACATCACTAAAGCTGTTCCGGGCTCTTTGGTCGCTCTTATTCTGATAACAATAGCTACTTATGTATTGAGGACTTATGCAGGTGTTGATACAATAGCTACTATTGGTGATAGATTTACGATTTCGTCTGCTTTACCAAGTTTGCACCTACCTAAGCCCAACTTCCTGATGGTATCGCATTTGATGGAGCCTGCTTTTTCAATAGCTTTACTTGCGGCTATTGAGAGTTTGCTCACTGCTCGTATCGTCGATGGTATGATTAAGGATAAGCATTCTCCAAATACGGAACTAATTGCTTTGGGTATTGCTAATATGGTGGTTCCCTTTCTTGGTGGTCTTCCCTGCAACAGGTGCTACAGCGCGTACGATGACGAATATCAATAATGGCGGAAGAACGCCAATTGCCGGAGTCGTTCATGCCGTGATATTGTTGTTGAGTTTCCTATGTCTGATGCCTTTGGTTTCATATATTCCTATGGCTGCCTTGGGAGGAGTATTAGTTATTGTATCACTCAATATGAGTGGTTGGCGTACAATCTTGCACATGTTGAGAGGTCCTCGTGCTGGATGGATTGTTTTTAATTGTAACACTCTTCTTGACGATATTCTCATCGCTAACTTTTTGCTCTTGAGTCAGGGTATCCTACTATCGATGCTCTTTTATTTTTTTAAGCGCATCATAGACTCAACAAAGATGAGTGTCTCTAGTGATAGACTTCGGATGTCAAGTAGCTCTGATGATGTAGTGCATACAGATACTGAGCTTCTTGAATTGCCTGATGAGGTGGAAGTGTACGAGATTGAAGGTCCTTTCTTCTTTGGTACAGCTGCGGGATTTGAGGAACACATGGAGAAGGCGCTAAGACGAGAGCCTAAGAATGAAGCGAGGGTGTGTATTCTGCGTATGCGCTTTGTACCCATTTATGGATTCTACGGCAGTTTATAATCTAAGTGAACTCTATCAGAATCTAAATAAACGTAAGACTCGTTTGATATTGAGTGGTGTAAATCCTAATGTTAAAGAAACACTAGAGAAGAGTGGTCTAGAAGAATTAATTGGTTCGGAATATGTGTGTACAGATATTCATAGAGCCTTGATTGTAGCTAATAAATATATAACTGATTATAATACAAGAGATGAAAAATAGGTAATATAGATTTAGGGGAGTATCCATTGCTGTTAGCTCCTATGGAAGATGTTACTGATGTGGCTTTTCGTTTGCTTTGTAAGCGTTTTGGAGCTGATATGGTGTACACGGAGTTTGTGAGTAGCGATGCTCTGATCCGAGATGTCGCAAGTACTAAGCGCAAACTTATTATAGATGACTGAAGAGCGTCCTGCAGCTATTCAGATTTATGGGCGAGATATTGATGCTATGGTGGAAGCTGCTCGTATCAGCGAAGAGGCTGGACCCGATATTTTGGATTTAAATTTTTGGCTGTCCTGTAAAGCGAGTTGCAGGTAAGGGAGCCGGGAGTGGTATGCTACGTAGTCCCTGAACTGATGGTTGAGACCGTGCGTAATATCGTGAAGGCTGTTAAAATCCCTGTAACCGTAAAAACGCGTTTGGGCTGGGATAACGAGAGTAAAATAATCGTTGAGTTGGCAGAGGAATTGCAAGACTGTGGCATTTCAGCGCTTACAATTCATGGTCGTACAAGAGCTCAGATGTATACAGGAGAAGCTGATTGGACGCTCATTGGAGCTGTTAAGAATAATCCTCGTATGCATATCCCTATTATAGGTAACGGTGATATTACTAATGGAGAGCAGGCTAAACGAGCATTCGATACTTATGGCGTTGATGGCGTTATGGTCGGTCGTGCATCTATCGGGCAACCTTGGATATTTGAAGAAATGAAGCATTATATCCAAACGGGAGAGATTTTACCTAAACGAGCATCGTCTTTTTATGTAGATATCCTAAGACAGCAGATAGATAATAATATCGCTAAACTTGATGAACGTCGAGGTATACTGCATAGTCGTCGTCATATAGCAGAGAGTAGTATCTTCAAAGGTATTGACCACTTTAAGCCTATACGCATAGGCATGCTACAAGCTACTACGAGAGCAGAACTTTTTGATTGGATTGCACGAGCAGAAGCTATGTTGCCTGCTTAGGCGTGAGGATATAAATTGTTTTAGGGCTGTATCAAAATTTAATTTGATACAGCCCTTTCTATATTAGGTACAATCCTGAAAGTAGAACTTCTAGATGGTCTCAAAATGACAAGTTGCACGTGTTCTTTTGCTTGACCTTGCAGAATGAGGTACTGCTCCCATAAAAGTTCTTGAGGGAGGTGAAAAAAACTTTGTTGAGGAGATAAAAATGACCTTCTGAAAAATTGTGCGTTTAAGTGTCTGTAAATTAGCGTAGTGTGTAAAGGTAAAATAACTAGATGCATGAGGGTATCTGGAGACTTCAGCTGTAGTTTAGTGCAGACTACGGCTGAAGTTTGTACAGACTACACGTGTAGTCTGCAAAAAAACTTCGCCGAGTGCTGGACTTTATCTCGCTTAATTGAAAAAGATTATTTAGGGCAAGCGCATTAAAATTCAGGCTAAGAGCGAGTGCCGCATAATGCAATGGTCTCCTTTTATTACCTTTTATATCACAGATATAACTAAGCTATCATGAAGAAAAAGACTCATCACTCCTATATTATTGGGACTTGGCTTGCCTACTTTACTTATGGCGCAGACTAAAAGCTAAGCCTAATGTAATTCTTATTTATGCCGATGACCTCGGTTATGGAGACCTTGGTTGTTATGGAGCTAAAGGCGTAGAAACACCGAATATAGATAAGTTAGCACAGCAGGGTATTCGCTTTACTAATGCGCATGCTATGGCGGCAACGAGCACCCCTAGTCGCTATGGAATGCTGACAGGCGAATATGCGTGGCGCAAGAAAGGTACTGATGTTGCAGCAGGTAATGCCGGTATGATTATTCGTCCCGAACAATTTACCATTGCTGATTTATTTCAGAATGCAGGCTATCGTACTGGCGCAGTAGGGAAGTGGCATTTAGGCTTGGGGCGATAAATCAGGAGAGCAGGATTGGAATAAGCCTCTACCGATGGGCTTACCTGATATTGGCTTTGATTACCACTATATCATGGCGGCAACAGCCGACCGTGTTCCTTGTGTCTTTATTGAGCAAAGTCGGGTTGCGAACTATGACTCATCAGCTCCTATTGAGGTTAGTTATCGTAAGCCTTTCGAGGGAGAACCTCTGGGTAAAGATCATCCTGAGCTACTACAACTTAAGTCTTCGCATGGGCATGATATGGCGATTGTGAATGGCATCGGTCGTATAGGTTATAGTAAAGGTGGAGGTAAGGCTCTTTGGAAAGATGAGACTATTGCTGATAGTATTACAAGTCATGCTATTAGTTTTATTGAGTCGTCCAAGGATAAACCATTCTTTCTCTATTTCGCTACGAATGATGTCCACGTACCACGCTTTCCTCACCCACGCTTTAGGGGTAAGAGCAGTATGGGCTTGCGTGGCGATGCAATAGTTCAGTTTGATTGGTCTGTGGGGAAATACTAAAAACTTTAGATAGATCTGGATTGAGAGAGAATACTTTAATTATTCTATCTAGTGATAATGGTCCCTGTAGTTGATGATGGCTATGAAGATAGGGCAGAGGAGTTGCTAGGAGCTCATAAGCCTTCGGGCGGATTGAGGGGCTTTAAGTATAGTGCTTTTGAGGGCGGGAACACGTATCCCTGCTATTATTTCTTGGCCTCGAGGTATACGCAGAAAAGGTATTGTTTCTGAGACTTTGCTCAGTCAAGCTGATTGGATGGCTTCTTTTTGCTGAATTATTAGGAGCTAAATTGCCTGCTGGGCTGGTATGGATAGCCGCCCAATGCTTTCATCTTGGTTGGGCAAGAAACATGCCCCCGACAGGGAGTACGTACTAGAGCAGGCTGCAAATAAGACACTGTCTTTGCGTTCCAAAGACTGGAAGTACATAGAGCCATCTAACGGAGGTCCTATGATTACGTGGGGACCTAAGATAGAAACAGGCTATTTATCTCATCCCTCAGCTCTACAATATTAAAACAGATGTTACCGAGCAACATAATGTAGCGGAAGAGCATCCGGACTTAGTTCGTTATTTTGAGCAGGCTCTTGTTAATGAGCGCAGTAAGCAACGATAAGTTGAAGAAGAAAGGATTTATTATTTCAAGGTAACTACTTTGATAGTTGCAGAGAAAAAGAAAAGTGCTAACTTTGTCTGTAGAAAGATTAAGCCACGCTTGACGATAGGGAGACTCAACATTTTTTTCTTTTATCCGAGACAAGCCTCGGTGGTAATGGCGGGCTGTAGTTCCCTCGTGGAGCAAGCAGATTACAAAGCTATCGAAGCACTCAAATCCTGTTTTTCGGAGTTTTCACTTTATCGCACGTGGCTTTCCATAGTAGCGACATCTTGGTAATAAAGATGTCGCTACTTTTATTATACTATCAGGTACAGCAAAAGTATGTATCTTTGCAAGTATTATTGTACCTAAGAGGCTTATGCCCTCTTATTAAGGATTAGGATAAAATTAAATAACAGAATAATATGGCACAGCAGGAAGACCTGTTTAAGAAAGTAGTATCACACTGCAAAGAGTATGGTTTTTGTATTTCCTTCATCAGAGATTTATGATGGACTAGGAGCAGTTTACGACTATGGTCAGCTAGGAAGCGAACTTAAGAATAATATCAAGAGGTATTGGTGGGATGCGATGACGCTCCTACAAGATAATGTAGTAGGTATTGATTCTGCAATTTTTATGCACCCTACTATTTGGAAGGCTTCAGGACACGTAGATGCATTCAATGACCCATTGATTGACAATAAGGATAGTAAGAAGCGTTATAGAGCTGACGTCCTTATTGAAGAGCAGTTGGCTAAAGTTTGAAGATAAGATTGCCAAGGAAGTCGCTAAGGCTGCCAAGAAGTTTGGTGATGCTTTTGATGAAGCTAAGTTTAAGGAAACTAATCCACGCGTTCTTGAAAAATCAGGCTAAGTGGAATGCTTTTGCATGAGCGTTTCTCTCAAGCTCTTAATGATAATAACCTTGAGGAACTCCGCCAGATTATTATTGACCAAGAGATTGTTTGTCCTATAAGCGGTACACGCAACTGGACAGAAGTACGTCAGTTTAATCTGATGTTTGCGACAGAAATGGGTAGTACTGCTGATGGTGCCATGAAGGTGTACCTAAGACCAGAAACGGCTCAAGGTATCTTTGTAAACTATCTCAATGTACAGAAAACAGGTCGTATGAAGGTGCCTTTTGGTATTGCTCAGATTGGGAAGGCCTTCCGTAATGAGATTGTAGCTCGTCAGTTTATCTTCCGCATGCGCGAGTTTGAACAGATGGAAATGCAGTTCTTCGTGCGTCCAGGGTGAAGAACTAGACTGGTTCCGTAAGTGGAAGGAAACACGTCTGAAGTGGCACAAGGCTCTAGGCTTGGGTGATGCTAAGTATCGTTACCATGACCATGAAAAGCTAGCTCACTACGCTAATGCCGCTACAGATATTGAGTTTGAAATGCCATTTGGCTTTAAGGAAGTAGAGGGTATTCATAGCCGTACAGACTTCGACCTTAAGCGTCATGAAGAGTTTAGTGGTAAGAACATTAAGTACTTTTGACCCTGAACTAGGTGAAAGTTATGTGCCTTATGTTATCGAAACCTCAATTGGTGTAGACCGTATGTTCCTTAGCTTGATGTGTGGTTCTTATGAAGAGGAGAAGCTTGAGGGTGGTGATACTCGTACTGTTCTTCGTCTCCCTGCTCCATTAGCTCCGGTTAAGCTTGCTGTACTTCCTCTTGTTCGTAAGGACGGTTTGGATGCAAAGGCTCGTGAGATTGTTAGTGAATTACGCTTTGACTTCAACTGTCAGATAGATGAGAAGGACAGTATCGGTAAGCGTTATCGCCGTCAAGATGCTATTGGTACTCCATTCTGTATTACTGTAGACCATCAGACGATGGAGGATAATACAGTAACTATCCGTTATCGTGATACTATGCTTCAAGAGCGTATCGCTATCAGCGAACTAGCACGCTTTATCGGAGAGCAAGTTTCGATGAAGAGCCTATTGAAAAAGATTAGTGAATAAGCGTCTGTAATTAGATATAGCATGTTACGTAAAGTATTTGGTGCGTTATTGCTTAGCTCTGTGTTTGTCTTCTCTAGTTGCTCTGAAACTATAGATGTAAATGCTGAGCGTAGAGCCGAAAATGAGAAGGTGTTCTTAAGTTATGCCAACGATAAGAACTTTGAAAAGGTTAGTTTGCCTGGCAATTATGGAGATCGCTACATCTACATGAATAAAAAAGTATCGGGTTCAGGTACTGTTGCTCCTAGAGCAACAGACCTAATCAAGATGCACTATGAAGTAGCGTTACTAAGTACATACAAATCGGGGACTCCTCGTTTCTTTGATGGTAACATCAATAAGCAGAATGTCTCTTCTATGCGTATAAGTGATTTGATTCCGGGTGTTGCTATTGCGCTTCAGAGTATGAAGGTCGGGGATAAAGCCGAGGTCTTAATCCCGTGGTTCTTAGCTTATGGTTCTCGGGATTCACAGGTAGTACCTGCGTTTTCAGCATTGTACTATAACATTGAATTGTTATCAATCGTAGGCGACCAAGAATAGAGATGCAGGATATACATTTCTTATTGAGTAACGATGATGGTTTTCGTGCGCCCGGCATTCAAGAGCTTGCTCGCAAGTTAATGCCTCTTGGGCAGGTTACAATCGTTGCTCCAGATGGACCTAGGTCAGGTTTTTCTTCAGCTATAAGTACAACCTTACCTCTACGCCTAAAGAAACGTCATGAAGAAACTGGTTTGACGATTTATAGTGTGGATGGTACTCCAGTTGATTGCGTCAAGTTGGCATTAGGTACACTCTTCCAAGAGCAAGCTCCTTCTTTAGTTATCTCAGGTATTAACCACGGCAGTAATGAGGGTATTTGTGTTCATTACTCTGGTACTATTGGGGCAGCTCGAGAGGCTTGTATTGCAGATGTTCCTGCCTTGGCTATTTCGCTTGATGATGTGGCAGAGCGTCCCGACTTTACAGATGCGCTTGAGCTTAGTCTTCAAGTAGTAAAGTATGTTCTAGAGAATGGTATTCCTACTGGAACGCTATATTCTCTGAATGTGCCTAAGACAAAGCCTCTAGGTCTTAAAGTGTGTCCTCAAGCGGTCAGTCGCTTTGTTGATGAATGGATGCCTAGCAGGAATGCGCGAGGTCATGAAGTTTATTGGATGCAAGGCTATCAGGCTAATCCAAAGACATGTACAGGCTCTACGGATATAGAATATCTAAGGGCAGGCTATGCAACTCTAACTCCATTGATGCTAGACCAAACAGACTATAAGGCATTAGAGAACATCCACATTTAACAATGCGTTATTTTATCATTGTAGGTGAGGCTTCAGCAGATTTGCACGCTTCTCGTCTTGTAGAGGCGATTAAGCTGAGAGATGCTGAGGCTTCATTTGCTTTTATGGGGGGAGACCTGCTTGCAGAGGCAACGGGCGAGAAACCTATTGTTCATTATCGGGATGTAGCTTTTTATGGGCTTAATTCCTGTGCTGATGAATTATAGTAAGATTAAGTCAGCGGCTAAACGTGTACAGCAGGCTATGCTGGATTTCAAGCCAGATGTCGTAATCCCTGTGGACTATGCTGGCTTTAATCTGCGCTATATTCTACCTTTTGTCAAGAAGCATTTATCTGCAAAACTGATTTATTATATCCCTCCTAAGCTTTGGGCTTGGAAGGCTGGGCGTATCAAGACGCTGCGTAAGTATGTAGATTTGCTACTCTGCATCTTGCCTTTTGAAGAACAGTATTTCTCAGAGCGAGGTGTCAATAGCTGTTATGTGGGCAATCCTTGCGTTGATGCAACTCTTGACTACTATATACAAGGGGAAGGTGCGCGCAAAGAGCAGATTGCTATATTGCCCGGTAGTCGTAAGCAAGAGTTGAAGAGTAATCTAGCGTTGATGCTTGAGTCTGTTCGTCCCTATACGGATAAATATCATATTGTCGTAGCTGGAGCACCCGGACTAAATACGGAGGACTATCAGCCTTATATGTCGGATTATGAACATGTAGAGGTTGTATTTGGAAATACTTATAACCTTGTGTCTACAAGTAAACTAGCCTTGGTTACATCGGGTACAGCTACACTAGAGACTGCGCTCTTGGGTACTCCTGAAATTGTTTTTTTATCGAATGGGAGGGCAACGTATAGCTCGTTGGGTGTTTGAGACTTTTTTTCTCTGTGCCATTTATTTCCTTAGTCAAATCTTATTCTTGGTAGGGCATTAGTTCCAGAGCTTATTGGGCTCGGAAGTCAATGTCTCGCGTATCCGTCAAGAGATAGACACGCTTTTAGATGCTTCAAACTATGCAAAGCAAATTGAGGGTATCGGAGAATTGAGAAATACATTGGGGCAAGAGCGTACGGGAAAGCTTGCTTCGGAGGCTATATTGGATTATGTAAAGAGTGATATAGGTTAATGAAGATAAAGTTATATAATGCTCTTACTGCTTGGATAAGTAGTATTGGGTTTATTATCTAGATTTTCTTGAGCTTGTAATATGGAAAATAAAAAGTTCCCTATTGGGGTTTTTTTGACTCAGGGTATGGAGGATTTGACAATCCTCTCGGCTATTCGTAAGCTATTGCCTGAGTATGATTATGTCTATTTAGAGATAATGCGCGTTCTCCTTATGGAACGCGCTCTTTTGATGTCATAAATGATTTTACGCTTCAGGCTGTTCGCCATCTTTTTTAGTGAGGGTTGCCCTTTAGTTATATTGGCTTGTAATACGGCTTCGGCAAAGGCTTTAAGAGAAATTCAGCAGAAGTACTTGCCTACAAGTGAAGACCCAAGCCGTAGAGTGCTGGGAGTAATCCGTCCGACTGCCGAAGTCGTGGGGAATGTAACTGAGACTAAGCATATCGGTATTATGGCAACCCCAGGAACAATATCGGCGCAATCTTATGAAGTGGAATTAGCAAAGCTCTTTCCCGATGTTTCTGTTCATGGGCAAGCTTGCCCTATGTGGGTGCCGCTTGTTGAGTATGGAGAGAGTAATGGCGAAGGGGCAGATTTTTTTGTACAGAAGTATTTGAATGAGTTATTAGAGCAAGATAAGCAGATTGATAGCATTGTACTTGCTTGCACCCATTATCCCTTATTGCGCCCGAAGATAGAACAGTACTTACCTGAGGGTATTACTTTTGCTCTCTCAAGGGCGAACTAGTCGCGACCTCGCTTAAGGATTATCTGCATCGCCATCCTGAAATGAATGATAGACTAACGCAGGGAGGCTCCATCCGTTACTTGACTACGGAATGCCCTGATAAGTTTGGTGATTTAGCTTCAATCTTTGTCGATGAAGAGGTAAATGCGACAAGGGTCAAGATTAACTAGATAATACAATGATTTCAATCAATAAAGTAACGGTTCGTTTCGGAGGGTTCTCGCTTTTTGAAGAGATTGCTTTTGTCGTTTCTTCTCGTGACCGTATAGCTCTTACAGGGTAAAGAATGGTGCAGGTAAATCAACCTTATTGAAGCTCATTGCAGGGCTAGAGACGCCCTCAGAGGGAACTATTGATAAGCCTAAAGACCTGCGCATAGGTTATCTTCCTCAAGTAATGAAGCACGAGGATGGTCGCACTGTGTATGAAGAGTGTGAAGCTATTTTTGAGCATATACGAGCCTTAAAGCAAGAAGTCGATGACCTAGCTAATGCCCTTGCTGAACGTACTGATTATGATAGCGAAGAGTACACAGAGTTAATTGACCGTTACAGCTCACGTAGTGATGAACTCAGTATGCTCAGTGATGGCAGTTATCATGCTCAGATTGAGCGCACACTAATGGGCTTGGGGTTTGAGCGTGAAGATTTTGCTCGTCAATGTTCGACCTTTAGTGGAGGATGGCGCATGCGTATAGAGCTAGCTAAGATATTGCTGCAACGTCCTGATGTCCTGCTCTTAGATGAACCTACTAACCATCTTGATATTGAATCTATTCGATGGTTGGAGCGGTTTATCAATCAGAGTAATAGCGCGCTGATTTTGATTTCTCACGATAGAGCCTTCATGGATGCTACGACTAAGCGCACTATTGAGATTGAGTTGGGCAAAATCTATGATTATCGCACCAACTATTCGCATTATGTTAAGCTACGAGAGGAGCGTTTGGAACAGCAACAACGTGCCTACCTCAATCAGCAGAAAAGCATACAAGCTACAGAAGCCTTTATAGAACGCTTTCGTTATAAGCCATCCAAAAGCGACCAAGTACAAAGTCGTATTAAGCAACTTGAAAAGATAGAGCGCATAGAGATTGAAGATATTGACCGTAAGGCGATGCACTTTCGTTTTATGCCTGCTGTTCAGTCTGGAGCTTATCCTGTAGTTGTTGAGCACTTGAGAAGAAGTATGGGAAGTCATATCGTATTCTCTGATGTGAATATGACGATTAAGCGTGGAGAGAAAGTTGCATTTGTAGGTAAGAACGGAGCCGGTAAGTCTACCCTTGTAAAATGTATTATGGGGGATATCAATGATTATTCTGGTACGCTTCAATTAGGGTCATCAAGTAGAGGTTGCCTATTTTGCCCAAACTCAGAGCCAAAGCTCTAGATGATAATCTAACGATTTACGAAACAATTGATAGGGAAGCGCAGGGAGAGATACGTACTCGTATCAATGACTTGCTGGGCGCTTTCATGTTTGGAGGTGAGCTAAGTGAGAAGAAAGTAGGCGTTCTTAGTGGAGGCGAACGTGGTCGTCTTGCTTTTAATTAAGTTGCTCTTACGTCCCGCTAACTTGCTAATTCTAGACGAACCGACAAACCACTTGGATATTAGGTCTAAGGAAGTCCTCAAAGGAAGCTATAGCTAATTTTGAAGGAACTGTTATCCTTGTTTCGCACGATAGAGAGTTCTTAGATGGTCTAGCTACACGTTTGTATGAATTTAAGTCCGGGCGTGTTATTGAGCATATGGGCGGTATCTACGACTGGTTGCATAAGAAAGACGTGGAGGAAGAGCAGGCTAATCCTCGTGCTACTGCTGTTCAGAATCAGATGGGCACCGTAAACAAGGAAGGAGCTGAGAATTATGCTCAGCATAAGGAAGAGAGTAAGCGACGTCGAGCATTAGAGCGAGAGCTTAAAGCGTGTGAAGAACGTAGTGAAGAGATCGATGGCTTGTTGCGCGAACTAGAGGTTCAGATTAGTGAAAATCCACAAGATGAACACTTCAAACGTTATGATGAGCTTAAGCGAGAACAAGACTCTATCATGGCTCGCTGGGAAGAACTCGCAGAGGAGTTAGAAGGATAGTAATCATCAAATCTAATATTACTAGGGCATAATGAAACATTAGTTTCGTTATGCCCTAGTAAAAGTTTATCTTCTATTTAGCGGTATCTTAGATGATAAGGCGAGACTGCCTGTCGAGGCTCGCAGATGAAAAGGGGGATTATTGCTATCTTTGCAAGACCAAATAAAAATTTAAGGATATAACTCAATGGAACCATACGTACACCTTCATGTACACTCTCAATATTCGCTTCTTGATGGTCAAGCTGCTATAAAAGAGCTAGTCAATAAAGCCTCTAGTGATGGTATGAGAGGAATTGCTCTTACTGACCATGGTACAATGTTCGGTATAAAGGAGTTTTATAATTGTATTAAGAAGAAGAATGCACCTATTTTAGCTCAAGAGAAGGAGCTTAAAGCTAAAATAAATAGCCTTAAAGAGCAAGATACTCTTAGCGATGAAGAACAGCAAACTCTTTCGGAATTAGAGAGTGAGCTTAAGACGGTTCAAGCTCAAGTATTTAAGCCTATTATGGGGTGTGAAACGTATTGTGCACGTAGAGGACGAACATTGAAGGATAAGAATGTTCCGCATCCGTACTATCCTAATAGAAGTGCTGATAATAGTGGCTGGCACCTTATCCTTTTGGCGAAGAACCTACAAGGTTATAAAAACCTCATCAAGATGGTAAGTATCAGCTTTACTGAAGGCTTCTATGGTAAACCTCGTATAGATAAAGAGCTCCTTGAGAAATATCATGAAGGTATTATTGTTAGTTCTGCTTGTTTGGGTGGCGAGATTGCTCAGCATATCATGCACGGCAATATAGCTGAGGCCGAGAAGAGTATAGAGTGGTTTAAGAATATCTTCGGTGAGGATTACTACTTAGAGGTACAACGTCATAAGACCGATAAGCCTGATGGAAATACTTCTGTTTATGAAGAGCAAGAGCGTGTAAACGGTGTTATCCTAGAGTTAGCTAAGAAGCATGGCGTTAAGGTTATCGCGACTAATGATAGTCACTTTGTCAATGAAGAAGATGCAGAAGCTCATGACCGCCTTGTGTGCTTGAGTACAGGTAAGCGCGTAGACGACCAGCAACGCTTGCACTATACTAAGCAAGAGTGGATTAAGACGCAGGCTGAGATGAACGCTATCTTTGCTGATATCCCAGAGGTGCTACGTAATACTCAAGAGATACTAGATAAAGTAGAGTTATATAGTATCGATAATCCTCCTTTGATGCCGGACTTTCCTATTCCAGAGGGTTTTGCTGATGATGACGAATATCTGCGCCATTTGACTTATATAGGTGCGGAGAAAAAGTATGGTGAGAATCTTACTGATGAAGTTCGTGAGCGTATTGACTTCGAGCTATCAACGATTAAGAATATGGGTTTCCCAGGGTATTTCTTGATTGTTCAAGATTTCATCGCTGCTGCTCGTAGTATGGGCGTATTTGTAGGACCTGGTCGTGGTAGTGCTGCTGGTAGTGCTGTGGCTTATTGCTTGAATATTACGGATATTGACCCTATTAGGTATGATTTGCTGTTTGAGCGTTTCTTAAATCCTGACCGTATCTCCATGCCTGATATTGATATCGACTTTGATGATGATGGTCGAGCTGAGGTATTGCGTTGGGTAACGGAGAAGTATGGCTATGAAAAGGTGGCTCATATCATTACCTACGGAACGATGGCAACGAAGAGTAGCATTAAGGATGTTGCTCGAGTTTATGGTGTTGATATTCCCTACAAGTAATCGTCTAGCTAAGCTAGTTCCAGATAAGATTGAAGGAGTAAAAAAGGTTACACTTAAGGATGCTATTGAGCATGTGCCTGAGTTAGCTAAAGCTGCCGTAGGAACAGATACTCTTGTTCGAGAAACTCTCAAGTATGCTCAGCAGTTAGAGGGCAATGTCAGAAACACAGGTGTACATGCCTGTGGTATCATTATCGGTAAAACAGATATTAGCGATGTCGTTCCGATAAGTACTGTAGAAGATAAGGAGACTAAAGAAAAACTTCTCGTAACGCAGTACGAAGGCTCTGTAATTGAGGAGACGGGTCTAATTAAGATGGACTTCCTCGGTCTGAAGACCTTATCCGTTATTAAGGAAGCACTTTTAAATATCAAGGCTCGTCATGGAGTAGAAGTGGATATTGATAATATCCCCCTAGATGACCCTAAAACTTATAAGCTCTATAGTGATGGAAGGACTATTGGTACTTTCCAGTTTGAATCTGCAGGGATGCAGAAGTATTTGAGAGAATTACGCCCATCAGCATTTGAGGATTTGATTGCGATGAATGCCCTTTATCGTCCGGGACCTATGGAATATATCCCCGACTTTATCGCGCGCAAACATGGTCGTAGCCCTATCGTCTATGACCCTACCTTGTATGGAGAGATTCCTTAAAGATACCTATGGAATTACTGTGTACCAAGAGCAAGTCATGTTATTGTCAAGAGAAATTGCTGGTTTTACTCGAGGTCAGAGTGATGAGCTTCGTAAGGCTATGGGTAAAAAACTAGAGGATAAGATGGCGGCTCTTAAGGTTAAGTTCATGGCGGGAGGTACTAAGAATGGCTATGATGAGAAGGTCTTAGAGAAAATATGGAATGACTGGAAAGAGTTTGCTAAGTACGCCTTTAATAAGAGTCATGCGACGTGTTATAGTTGGGTTGCTTACCAAACAGCTTTACTTGAAAGCTAATTATCCTAGTGAATACTTAGCTGGAGCATTGAGTCGTAACTTGAATAACATCACCGAACTGACTAAGCTCATGGATGAAGCTCGTTCTTTGGGGATTAAGGTGCTAGGGCCTGATATCAATGAGTCTGGATATAAGTTCTCTGTAAATAGCCGTGGTGATATTCGTTTTGGGCTATCTGCTATTAAGAATGTAGGAGGAGCTGTAGTTGAAAATATCCTACAGGTTCGAGAAGAGGGAGGTGCTTTCAAAGATGTTTATGATTTCTTTGAGCGTGTAGACTTGAGCATTATCAATAGTAAGGCTCTTGATAGTTTGGTTTATGCTGGTAGCTTTGATAGTTTTGGTATTACAAGAGAATTGTATCATGACCTTGACCCAGAGGATAGGGACGGAGTCTAACTTCCTTAGCTCTCTTATTCGCTATGGTAAGCTCTTGGCAGAAGAAAAAAACATATCAATGAGCATTCTCTATTTGGAGGTGATGATGAGGCGATGCAACTCCCTCGCCCTCCATATCCTACCCATGAAGCTACAACGGGAGATCTTGAGCGTTTGAGTAAAGAAAAGGATTTGGTAGGCTTGTACTTGTCGGCTAATCCGCTTGCGCCATATCGTCTACTCCTTGATTATCATTGTAATATGAATACTAATCAGCTGTCGGACTACATTGAGTCAGGTCAAAGAGGCTCTTATACCTTAGGCGGAATGATAACGAAGGTTTTCGAGGGGCGCGCTAAGAATGGTAATTTATATGGTCGTATGACGATTGAAGATTACCATGGTAATTATGAAATTGCCATCTTTGGGGACAAAGTATTTAGAGCTCAAAAGTTTTATCAATAAGGACAGTTTGGTGCTGATACATGGAGATATCGAATCTCGTCCGTTCCGTCCTGATGAGCTAGAGTTTAATATTAAGCGCATTTCTCAAATGACAGAGACAATGCAGGAGCATGTACTCAATGTAGTACAAATAGCTATACCCGTTGATGCCTTTAGGGAAGATGAGTTACTTGACCTAACAACTTTCTTGGAAAACAATAAAGGGGAATCTAAGTTATATATACGAGTAATAGACCCGAATGGACAATTAGATAGTACGCTTGAGTTTACGGGGCATGGTATTCGTCCCATCAACAAGTGTGCTAGAGTATTGCGAAGCGCATGGCTATGAACTCAAAGCTAAGAACAGTAATAATGTATAACAAATAGAATTATAAAAGGAAATGGCATTACAAATTACAGACCAGAGCTTTGATGCTCTGTTGAAAGAGAATGAAGTTGTAGTAGTGGACTTTTTTGGGCTACTTGGTGTGGTCCTTGCCAAATGGTAGGTCCAATCATTGAAGAGCTTGCTGCAGATTACGAAGGTCGTGCTGCTATCGGTAAGTGTGATGTAGATGCAAATAGCGAACTACCTGCTCAGTTTGGTGTTCGCAATATCCCTACTATCCTATTCTTTAAGAAGGGTGAACTTGTAAACAAGCTTGTAGGTGCACAGCCTAAGGCTAAGTTCGTAGAAGTTCTAGACTCAATTCTATAAGATTTAGTACGCTTAAAGTAAAAGAAAGGCTGTCGCAAGATATTTTCTGCGACAGCCTTTCTTGTTTCCCTAATGGAAGGTATTAGTATGGGACGTCGGCAAACTCTTTCGAGATTAGTACGTGTGCATAATACTTTCAGTGAGTACGCGTACATAAATTCCCTGAGTACGTGCACAGTTCAGTACTTTGAAGTCTGGCAGACTACACGTGTAGTCTGTGCAAACTTCAGCTGTAGTTTGTACAGACTTCAGCTGAGGTTTTGAGAATAGAGAAACTGTATATCTTGTTTTTAGGGTCGCTTTACTTTTCGAAATGTTTTGCGCTAAAGCTGCACCGAATAAGTAAAAAAATCAGTGTTTGCCCTGAGAAGGGCTCTCTAGTGGTTAGAACCTTGATATTCTGTCTTATCGACTGGCTGATGGATACTGTGTCTATACGTTGAAGATATGGTGCAGATTGTAGGCTCTATCATTAAAAAAATAGTATCTTTACAAAAGAAATATATCATTATTGCTAATAGAATGATTGATGCAGAAGATAGAATAGTAGACTTAAACATTGAGAATGCCATGAAGAAGGCCTACATCGATTACTCGATGTCGGTGATTGTTTCTCGTGCATTGCCCGATGTACGTGATGGCTTTAAGCCTGTGCATCGCCGTGTTTTGTTTGCTATGAATGAGACAGGTAACACTTATGATAAACCATTTCGTAAGTGTGCAAATGCTGTAGGGGAGATTTTAGGTAAATATCACCCTCATGGCGATAACTCAGTGTATGGTACATTGGTGCGTCTAGCACAACCATGGAGCTTACGCTATCCATTAGTTCAGGGGCAAGGTAACTTTCGGTTCTATAGATGGTGATTCGCCTGCAGCGATGCGTTATACAGAGAGTCGATTGAGTCCTATTGCGGAGGAAATGCTTCGTGATATTAAGATGGAAACGGTTGATTTTCAAAATAACTTCGACGATACTCGCCAAGAACCAGTTGTATTGCCAACACGTTTCCCAAATCTATTGGTAAATGGTGCCGCTGGTATTGCTGTAGGTATGGCTACCAATATGCCTCCTCATAACTTGAGTGAATGTATTGATGGCTGTGTAGCATATATTGATAGTCACGAAGAGCTTGATGTAGAGGGCCTGATGAAGTATATCAAGGCTCCTGACTTCCCTACAGGTGGTATTATCTATGGGCACGCTGGCGTGCGTGAGGCTTATATGACAGGGCGTGGTCGTGTGGTAATTCGTTCTCGTGCAGAGATTGAACAGCATGGCTCAAGAGAACGCATTGTCGTTACTGAAATACCATATCAAGTTAATAAGGCAGAGCTTGTTAAGCATATATCTACGCTTGTTAATGAGAAGCGTATCGAAGGTATTGCCGACATTACAGACCTTTCAAACCGAAAGGGTATTTGCATTCAGATTGATATTAAGAAAGATGCAAATGCCTCAGTGGTACTGAATAAACTATACAAGCTAACAGAGCTTCAAAGTTCGTTCAGCGTCAATAGTATTGCTCTTGTTAAGGGTCGTCCTCAGCTATTAAACTTGAGAGACCTGATTAAGGAGTTTATTGATCATCGCTTGGATGTCGTTCTTCGCCGTTGTATCTTCGAACTGCGCAAGGCAAAGGAACGTATGCATATCGTGGAGGGTCTGATTACTGCTGTTGATAATATCGATGAAGTAATACAGATTATCCGTAGCTCTTACGATACTAAGGAGTCCATGGAGCGACTCATGGCTCGTTTTGGCTTCTCTATAGAGCAGGCGCGTGAAATCGTAGACCTTCGTCTTCGTGCGCTCCAAGGTCTTAATAGACAAGAACTACATGCTGAGTATGATGAGCTTAAGGCTCGCATAGAGTATCTAGAAGCTCTTGTAGCCAGTCGTGATAAGCGTATGGAAGTTGTCAGAGAGGAGCTTATCGAAGTGCGTGAAAAGTATGGCGATGACCGTCGTAGCGAAATAGTTTACGCAAGCGAAGAGTTTAATCCGGAAGACTTCTACGCTGATGATGAGATGATTATTACAATCTCTCACCATGGATACATTAAGCGTACTCCGCTTAGTGAATTCCGTAGCCAAACAAGAGGCGGTGTAGGTAGTAAGGGCAGCGATACACGTGATGAAGACTTCATTGAGTACATTTACTCAGCTTCAATGCACGCTACTATGATGTTCTTTACTCAGAATGGTCGATGCTATTGGATGCGTGTATATGAAATCCCTGAGGGTGCTAAGAATACCAAGGGACGTGCCATACAGAACCTTCTTAATATCGAGCCGGGAGATAAGGTTAATGCCTTTATCAGAGTTAAGAATCTGACTAAGGATGAAGAGTTTGTTAATAGTCACTATCTACTCTTTGCGACAAAACGAGGAGTAGTGAAGAAGACGCTTCTTGAGCAGTATTCTCGTCCTCGTGCTAATGGTATTATTGCTATTGACCTTCGTGACGATGATAAGCTTGTTAGCGTAGCATTGACAACGGGCAATAGTGAGATTATCCTTGCTAATAGAAATGGTCGTGCTGTTAGATTTAGTGAATCGACTGTGCGTGCTACAGGTCGCTCGGCTATGGGGGTTCGTGGTATGACACTCGATGAAGATGGGACAAGACGAAGTGGTAGGGTATGATTGCTTCTTCAGATGTTCAGAATGATAGCATTCTTGTAGTCAGCGAAAAGGGATATGGTAAGCGTAGCCCTATTGAAGACTATCGTCTAACAAACCGTGGGGCTAAGGGTGTACTCACTCTAAAGATTACAGATAAGACTGGTTATTTGGTTGCTATCCGTAGTGTAACCGATGAGCATGACCTTATGATTATCAATAAGAGTGGTGTAACTATACGTATGCATGCTAGAGATATTAGTACTCAAGGTCGTGCTACTCAAGGTGTCAGACTAATCAATCTAGAGAAGAGAGGTGACGAGATTGCGAGCGTATGTCGTGTACTCGCCGAAGATGAAATCGAGGAAGAAGCATTGACGACAGAAGAGGGTGCTCCAGTAGAGGCTTACTCAAGATGATGCTCAGCTAGACCAATCTAGCAGAGCTAGGCGACGATAGTCAAGACACTCCACCATTGGACCTTTTTTTGATAAAGAATAATTAGAATAACAACTTCAACTCAAATAAATAATATGAAGAAATTAGTAATTGCAGCTGCTCTTGGACTAATGTCTACAGGAGCATTCGCTCAGGTAGATAAAGGTTAAGTCTGCTGAGAAGCTAATTGATAGTAATACTGCAGAAGCTCGTAAGCAAGCTGCAGAGGCTCGCCAAAATGATGCTACTAAAGAACGACCCATACGCATGGTTCGTTTCTGGTATGGTAGAGCAGAAAGATTACAACAGCGAACTGACTAAGGCTCAATTGCAGCAGAAGGCTGATGAAAACAAGATGTACAATGCTCTGATTGCAGAAGTACCTTTCTTCTTGCAGACTTATGCTCTTGAAAATGTTCCTAATGAAAAGGGTAAGATTAAGCTGAAGTATGCTAAGAAGGCAAAGGATATCCTTAAGGTAGACCTTCCTATGCTCCTTAATGCTGGTACATTCTTCCAGCAGAAGCAAGATTACAAGACTGCAGCAGAAGCTTTTGAAAGCTATGTGAATCTTCGTCGTCATGCATTGTTTGCAGAAGATAAAGCTATCGCTACGCTAGATACTACTGCGTATGACGTCGCGTATTATTCTGCTCTTATGTATCATGAAGTGAAGAACTATGATAAGGCTATCGCTATTGCTAATGAATTTAAGAATTCTCCAATCAAGGCTGAAGATATCTATCAAGTACTCGCAGCTTCATACCAATCAAAGGGAGATAGCGTTGCTTTACAGAAGACTCTTGAAGAAGGTCAGCAGAAGTTCTCTAAGAGTGCTTACTTCACATTGAACCTAGCTCAGCAGGCTTTCAACCAAGGTAAGTACACAGAGAGTGAAAATTACGTTCTAAAGGCTCTAGAACAAGACCCTAGTAATGTAGCTCTTATGAGCTTCGTAGCTGGTCTTTCAGAACAACAGCAGAAGTTTGATAAGGCTGCAGAGTGGTATAAGAAAGGCTATCGCTATCAAGGCTGATGATTATGATGCTAACTTTAACCTAGGTCGTACCTATTACAATATGGCTGTGGAACTCTTCAATGCAGAAAAGCCAACAAAGCTCTCTGATGAAAAGGGTAAGGGCTATCTAGAGCAAGCTATTCCTTATCTAGAAACAGCTTACAAGCAAAAAGCCTGATGGCGTATATTATATGCTATCTAATGTTTATGACCGTCTTGGTCGTAAGGCTGATTATGATCGCATAATGGCTGCTCATAAGTAAAGACTTGTATTTAAGTCTAATATAAAAATCCCGCTAAGGTCTGAAAACCTTAGCGGGATTTTTTTGTTTATCACTATGAGAGTGTGGAGATGTAGTTGTTGGAGACTATTGCATAATACGGCACTCGCTGCGTTATTTTTCGATATTCAGGCTTGGTCATTTACATGAGTAAACTCCCTGCGCCCTCAATCTCAATGCCTTGCGATTACCGCATTCTGCAAAAGCCCCACTAAAGAACAAATAAAACTTGTCCTTTATGAGACCGTGCAACGGTCTCTATTGAGCAGAGTAGCGTATATTACCCTCATCGTCAATAAGCAAAACTGTCAGCTTGCTATTTCGGACAGATCTGTTGGCTTACCTTATGACAAGTTTGGGTTATGTACGTAAGCAACTTCTCAGACTCACTAGGCGCAAGCTCCGTCCAGAGTTCTCTAGCGAGTGTAATGCGTTCTATAACTTCGTGAGTCGCGTCTGTGCAGGCAAGTTGAGTCGCGATGTCGTGAAGGAACTGCTTATTCATCGTAACTTTCTTGCTGTGTGTATCCATATTTCCCTCTGCCAACTTAACAGCCTTTCCTAACATAATACCCCATAATTATATGAGGGATATTAGCTGATGCTAGCTTCTCAAGTGTTTCGCCGATGAAAATTACCATACTGAACAAAGCATTGTGGCGGTAGCTCGGGGATGAGCTGCTTTCAAGTACTTTTTCACTCTTAGCTACCGCTGTTAATGACAATCGTATCTGCTCCTAGTGCAAGGGCAACATCAGCTTGTCTGACGATAGAGGCAATGAACGCATCTAGAGAGAATGGTTTGACGACACCCGAAGTTCCGATTATGGATATACCATCGACAATGCCTAGGCGAGGATTAAATGTTTTGAGGGCTAATTCTCGTCCAGCTGGTACTATAATCTTGATGTTTACAAGATTATTGGGGCAGAAGCGTGTGGCTACCTCTGTCATCATGCGTTTAGGAGTCGCATTGATGGCTGGTTCGCCTATCTCAATGCCTAGACCCGGTAAGGTTACTTGTCCGACTCCTTCTCCTTGTAGGAAGCGTACTCCTTCTCCCGAAGATATTGTTACTTCACTCCATATCTCTGTCCCTTGAGTTACATCAGGGTCATCTCCGCTACGTTTTCTCATCATAGCTTTGTAGCCCTCTTCGGTCTGCTCTACTGCATCTATTGGGAGTGTCACCACTTCGCCAGAAGGGAGTGTTACCTCTACCTCGGATACATGCTGACCCGTAGCAAGCGCGATGAGTGCAGCTGTTGTGGCAGCAGTTGCCGTTGTCCCAGTAGTATAACCGGTTTTGAGGGGGAAGAAATCAGGAGCAAGCTCTTCTACTTTTCGTCTAAGACCAACAGGCCCATATACAGGCTGATAATGGCTAGGTAGGGCAGGACGCTGTAATACATAGATAGGAATTCCTCTCTCAATAGCTGGAGCAAGCTTCTCATCAAAGTATCCACTTGTGCCACTATCTTTAGTTATGACTGCATCAGGTTGAATGCGGTCATAAATCTCGGCATCATTCTGTTCTTCTCCGAGCTTTCCAATAGAGTAGTTGTTCTCTAGGAAAGCCTTCGGCATCACTCTTTCTCATGCGAGTCGTCTCTATCCAATATGCGGAAGTAACTCTCGTGCTTGCTCCAGAAGGGTTTCAGTGGCTTTATAGTATTAACTCCAGTAAAAGCAAGTAGTCTGTGGCATGGTTGTGCTTCAAGCTTTTCAATCATATCGTCGTAGCTCATACACTCAATGATGCCTTCTTGCTTCTTCGGATAGACACGTTCATAACGGATAACGGGTGTACCCTGTCTGTGCTGTAGCTAATCCAATCGTATTGTGCAGCACTGCCGCAAATGGGTGTGCTGCATCAATAACTAATTCGATATCATTCTGCTGTATAAAGTCAATGAGAGCTTCCTCCGTCATAGCCCCAGTAATACGAATGCCATGGACAAAGTCAACTTGCTGAAGGTCTCCCTTTGTAGAGTAATAATACTCCTTGCCACTCTCATCGAGGACTTGCGTAACTATACGCCCCTCTGTCGTTCCTCCAAAAACTAATATCATTTGTTTGGTGAAAGTGTAATAAGTGATTGTACCAGCATTGAGCAATGTTTGATGGTCAAGCCTATATACGTTCTTATAGTCCTTACCTCCCACATTGATTTGCTTAAAGTAGGTGTCACTATCTTGACCTTTGCGCTCAATCACTAGCTTTCCCTTAGGGTAGTACTTAGTGTCAAGATGTAGTGTAACCTTGCGGAATGTTGGTGTAGTGAGTGCATAGGGTTGTGCTACCAGGGGCAATCAGGATAGAAAGCCAAGCATTGAGAAAAATAGCCCAAGCACTCATTGTCCCTGTATCGTCATTTCCCCGGAATACCATCAGGCGCATTCTTTATATACGGAGCTTAGAAGTTGCTTAATAATTTTCTGTGTACGCCAAGCCTGATTAGGGTAATAGGTAAAGAGATATGGATAGGCTATATCTGGCTCGTTCGCTGGATCATAGTTATCTTTATCAAAGATACTTTGAAGGTGACTAGAGAATTTCTGCTCACCACCCATCAGCTTCGCTAAACCCTTAATATCATGAGGGATAAAGAATGAGTAATTGTAAGCATTACCTTCATGGAAACCTGGGTTAGGCTCAAAGTCTTTACCTAACTTAGGGTCAAATGGAGTTAGGAACTTGCCATCGGGTAGGATTGGGCGAAGCAATTTGTAGTCTGCACTATAGAAATGCTTATAGCCCGTAGCACGTTTATCCATCGTCTTTGCTACATCTTTATATCCCATAGCTTCGGCAAAGCGAGCCATGTTCCAGTCTGCGATATAATACTCAAGAGAGGTCGAAACGGAATGCCCAAATTTTGTTCTAAGTGGAAGGTAGCCATACTTGATGTAGTCGCTCATTTCGGGGCGAAGTTTGTTGTTTGAGAGCGTTGTCGCTCCTTTCATCATAGCTTCATAGGCTAACTTAGTATCAAAGTCGCGAAGACCCTCTTTGCCAAGTGTCATTGAGTACAATGATGGAGGGGTCTCCCGTCATCGTCATTGTTTCTTTGCCATATAGCTCCCATTTAGGTAACCATCCACTTTCTTGGTAGATGTCAAGCATCGACTTGACCATATCTAGCTGCATGCGAGGATAGAGCACAGATAGTAGAGGGTGCACGTTGCGATAAGTATCCCACAAAGAATATACTGTGTAGCGATTGTGATTGGTCTTTCCAGTTCTAAGGCTTTCGCTTTGAGGATATTCTCCATTGACATCCTGCATGATGTTTGGATGAATGAGTAAATGGTAGAGAGATGTATAGAAGATGGTACGTTCATCTTGAGAACCTCCTTCTACTTCGATCTTGCTAAGAGCTTCTTCCCATTTATCTTCTGCACGCTTCTTCATAGCCGCAAAATCAATGCCTTGTTGCTCTGTATTTAAGTTTAGTAGAGCATTCTCAGCACTCACGAATGAGACAGCTGTCTGTACATAGATAGTTTCCCCTGGCTTAACATCATAACTAAAACCACACTCCCACATCGTTGCCACTCATTTCTTTTTCGATAATCAGGGTAGAGCTTGTATCGACCATTGTCATGGTCCCATTCAGCCTCAACACCTTTCATAGGAGGTTGCATCTTCCAGTAACCACTTTTGGGGGCTACTCGGCTGATACGCATAGCAAAGTATTGATTGAATACTGCTTGAGGGTTATAACAGAATGTACCCCATCAGCTTACTACCCGACAACGGTACTATCGTTAAGAAACTTGACTGTAGCTCCACTTTCATTGGTAAGTCCTTGTCCAAGATTAAGCAGGATATTGCCTTTGCCTCCTTTCTCAAAAGTAAATGCCGTGAGAGATGTACGCTCACTAGCTGTTACTTCAGCCTTAATCTTATGTTTGTCAAGGTAAGCTGTATAGTAACCTGGATGTGCATGCTCTTGACTAAGAGTTGTTCCGTAGTTCTGATAATTTACATCTAGGCTGTCAGAAGACGCTGTAAGCAGAAATGCTACTTAACTCAGGGACAACCTACGCCACTGAGATTGACTTGAGAAAAAAACCTGTGAAGAATTTATTATCAGAAGAGTAGGGCGTACTCCACCAACGAGAGTCCTTTTTCCCATTTATTGATATCTTTCTCCACCCATAACATTGAATGGGGTAATACTCATCAAGCCATTAGGTACCACCGCTCCAGGGTTAGTTGTCCCAAAGTTGCTTGTGCCGATAAATGGATTTACCTCGTCGATAAGTCGCTTTTTAGTTTGCGCGTTCAATAAAAGTGAACAACTAAAACCTATGCTTAGTGTAAGTACTTGTTTGAGATTATTCATGATATTAAGGTCTTAAGTTCTATAAACTAGAAACTTTGCATAGTACAGCATAAGCAAGGTTAGAAGTAACACATGCTTGTTCCATACTATGCAAAGTCATATAATTTAGTCTCTCTCTCCGAAGATGGCCGAACCGACACGAACGAGAGTGGCTCCATGCTTCAGTGCAATATGGTAGTCACTGCTCATACCTATTGATAGCTCTGTAAAGTCCTCGGGAGCTAATAGTAGGCCACTTTGTTTAATGTCTGCGTGTAGTCGTGCAATTGTGTCAAACTCAAGAGCAATTTGAGACTTCATCGTCCGTATTTGTTGCCATAGCCATAAGTCCGCATATGCAAATACCATTGTATGCTTCAGGGTTGGCTTTTACTTTTTGTAATAGCTCAAACACTTCTTCGGGACTAAAGCCACTCTTACTCTCTTCTCGCGCAATATGAACCTCGAGTAGGACATCTATTGTACGGTGATTTTTGAGCGCTTGCTTGTTAATTTCAAGAAGTAACTTCTCACTTGTAACGCTCTCAATCATGCCGATGAAAGGTGCGATATATTTGACCTTATTGGTTTGTAGTGGACCAATGAAATGCCATATAAGGTCAAGATACATTTCACCAAGTTCTGCATGCTTAGTGCTTAGTTCTTGTACACGACTTTCTCCGAAGAGTCTTTGCCCAGACTCGTATGCCTCGACAATCAGCTTCGCTAGGGTGAAATTTGGAGACGGCGACAAGACGAACACCCGCAGGCAAGGTCTGCTTGATTTCGTTAATCCGTTCTCCGATACTAAGGCTAGGACTCGGCTGACTCATAAGGTACAACATCCATGATTAGGGTCTCAGCGATAGACGCAATCTCATAATCTTGAGCTTCTTTGCCCAGTTGCTCTAAAAGATGGTTGAGTGCATTAGAGAGCGTATCGCTTTGGACAAGAATATTTATCCCTTTCTTTTTCTCCTTACCACTGCGTTCGTCTACGGTAATAATATTGACACGGGCTTTGAAGTAGCGGTCATGTTCATCATGATTGGTAAGGAACATTTCGGCGTATAGAGCACGTCTGATATTAGTTACCTCTAGATTCCCCATAGATACGTATGGAGTAGCATACTCAATAATGCGCTTTTCTGCTTCGGTAGAGCTAAGTGCATTGATGAGATAGAGTTCATTAACCTTGTTTAAGCCTTGCTCAAGATTCTTATCATAAGAAACTTTGCATTCGTACCATTGAACCATTGGTGTATTCTGAGTTATAAATTATTTCTGTTTGACAATACCCACAAAGATACGTATTATCTCAATATATAAATATAGGTAACCTAAATAATGGCGTAAAAGGGTAAGAAAGCTTTTGATTACACTGATTGAAAGTTGAGCACTCGGCGAAGTCTGTGCAGACTACACGTGTAGTCTGTACAAACTTCAGCTGTAGTCTGCACAAACTACACGTGTAGTCTCCAGAAAGTACTACGTACTTACAACTTTAAGTACGTGCACTCACCGAAATAAGTACGTGTACTTACTGAGACGAGTACGACGTACTTAGGGCAAGCGTATCAAAATTCAGACTCATTATGAGCGCCGTAGGCTGATACTTCTTCAAAGCCCAGGGTGGAATGAGAGCAAAGCCCGAAATGAAACCCTGGGTAGACTGAAGAATACAAAAATTAAGAGCTCCGTAGGAGGCACTATCTAACGTGAACATTTGCCTTACGTCTCATAAGTGCCGTCCCTTTGGGGCTCAATAAATGTGTTTCAATGACTAACCCAGGGCTTGCGCCCTGGGCTATGCAGAGTATCGCCCTTACAGGGCTCCTCTACGTCTTCTCAATCAATATTCTTTATTATTTTTGATGCGGTTACCCCTAGTTCTGCAAGCTTGGGCGTGTTGTATGTACTTTTTTTGCCTATCTTTGCAAACACAAGCCCAATGGTTTGTTGGATATGGATAGAGGGTTCGAGATTCGATTGAAAGTTATTCTCCTCAAAGAATGCTAGAGATTGATTTCGGGCTTCTTCTTTTCTATATCTCTGAAAGTAGAAAATAAGTAACTAATTATTATATATAGGTATGGCATACAACTATATGACTCAGCAAGGTTATGATAATCTAGTGGCTGAGATTAATGAATTGGAATCGGTACACCGTCCTGAGATTTCTAGACAAATAGCAGAAGCTAGAGATAAGGGCGACCTGAGTGAAAATGCAGAATACGATGCAGCTAAAGAGGCGCAAGGTCTTCTAGAAGGTAAAATTGCACAACTTAAGACTATCCTTAGTAATGCTCGCATTATTGATGAGAGTAGACTTAGCACAGATTCAGTTCAGATTCTGAACAAGGTAACAATCAAGAATCTTAAGAATGGGGCTCAGATGGCTTATACTCTAGTTTCTGATAGCGAAGCCAACTTGAAGCAGAAATAAGATTTCTATCAATACGCCCATTGCTAAGGGACTTATGGGTAAGAAGGTTGGCGATGTCGTAGAAGTCCAAACTCCTGGCGGTATCGTGTCTTTTTGAGATTGTAGAGATAGGTTTCTAAATAGATTTATCACAAAACAAAAAAAGCTAGGTTATGGCAACATTATTTAGTCGTATCATAGCAGGAGAGATTCCCTCACACCGCATTGCAGAGAATGATAAATTTTACGCATTTCTTGATATAAACCCTGTGCAAGTAGGGCATACATTGATTGTACCTAAGAGAGAGTTGATTATTACTTCGATTTGAGTGACGAAGAGCTTGGGAGCGATGCAGAGTTTCTCAAAAGTCGTTGCTTCTGCAATCAAATCTTATACCTCATGTCTGAAGGTTGGTGTAGCTGTAATGGGGCTAGAGATTGACCATGCTCATCTACATCTTATCCCACTTAAGGATAATGGAGATATGAATGTGTACATCAAACTTGAGCAAAGTCAAGACGAATTAGCGCGTACAGCTGAGGGAATAAGACAATATCTGCCTGAAGAATACAAGTAATTTAGAAAGCGTTTATGAAGATAGCAGTTGTTGGTATTGGGTATGTCGGACTAGTAAGTGCGGCTTGCTTTGCTGACCTTGGTGTGGAGGTTTATTGTGTAGATATCAATGAAGCCCGTATCAATGATTTAAAGCAGGGCATTATTCCTATCTATGAGCCCGGTTTAGAGGAATTAGTTCGTCGTGGAGTAGAGGGTAAACGTCTGCATTTTCATACCTCAATAGCCGATGTTTTAGATGAAGTTGAGGTCGTATTCATTGCTGTTGGTACTCCATCTGATGAAGATGGTTCAGCGGATTTGAAGCACGTACTAAGCGTTGCTAAGAGCATCGGACAGTCTCTATCTAAGTATTGTTTGGTTGTAACCAAGAGTACGGTTCCCGTGGGAACAAGCCACAAGGTTAGGGCGGCAATCGAGGGCGAACTTAAGAAACGCAATGTTGATCTTCGCTTTGATGTAGCATCAAATCCCGAATTTTTGAAAGAAGGAGATGCTATTGACGATTTTATGAAGCCTGATAGGGTTGTGGTTGGCGTTGATAGTGAAGATGCTCGAGAGCTGATGACACGTCTATATAAGCCCATGCTTCTGAAATAACTTTCAGGGTTATCTTCATGGATATCGCTTCTGCCGAAATAACTAAATATGCAGCCAATGCCATGTTGGCTACTCGTATTAGTTTCATGAATGAAATTGCAGCTCTTTGTGAAGCTGTAGGAGCAAATGTTAATCTCGTAAGACAAGGTATTGGTTCGGATGCTCGCATCGGTAGTAAATTCTTATATGCTGGTTGTGGTTATGGAGGTTCTTGCTTCCCCAAGGATGTAAAAGCTCTTATTCATACTGGCATGGAGCAGGGAACCGAATTTAGTATCTTGAAAAGTGTCGAAGAAGTCAATGAGCGTCAAAAACGTTTGCTCGTCAAGAAATTTTCGAAGTACTATAACGGAGATTTGAAAGGGAAAAAGGTTGCTGTTTGGGGCTTATCATTTAAACCCGGAACTGACGACATGAGAGAAGCTCCAGCAATAGTTACTATTAAAGAACTTCTAGCGGCAGGCTGTGAAGTGGCTGTCTACGACCCTGTAGCCATGGTAGAAGCTAAGCGTTATTTTAGGCGATAGTGTTTATTATGCTCAAGATATCTATGATTGCTCCGTTGATGCTGATGCAATCTTTCATATAACAGAGTGGAAAGAATTTCGTATGCCTTCTTGGTCTGCTCTAGCTAAACTTGTGCGTCAGCCTCTATTGATTGATGGACGTAATGTCTTCGATAGTACGCCCGTTGAACAAGGATTTACACTATTATCTATCGGATTCTAATACAATGTTATGCAAGTAAGTTTCAAAGACCAATCCCAAGTATTGAATATACTTAGATTTCCTGCAACGCTCATGGTTATTATAGGGCATTGTGCCTTAATAACAATGTCAATACCTATTTCTACTTTTTCTGGAGAAATGGCGTTAGCAAGGTTTATTCAGCAATTAATTTACTGTATGGGAGGACTTGCTGTAACATTGTTCTCATTGATTTCTGGGTATTATCTTTTTGCGAAGGGGGATAGATTTACTATTTCTCATTACATAGATATTCTCAGGAAACGCTTTAAGACTTTACTCATTCCTTATGTTTTTGTGGAACCTCCTTTGTATTTTAGCTTTATGGCTGAAGAATTCCATAGGTTTGCATTTGGGGATAGGATTTGCATTTAATGCCGTTGAGTATGACCAAGTAACTAACCATAGTCTATTTGAAATGATTATGTGGCCTATAGATGGCCCTTTATGGTACATACGTGAGCTGATATATATGGTTCTGTTCTGTCCACTTGTTTATGTGCTTTGCCGTAATCGAATAATTGGAGCTATAGCTGTTCTATCTTTATATTTCTTACCGATAGTTGCTCCTCATTTGGGTTTCTATTTTTCCTCTGAATGATATTCAAGTACATTTTATTGTAGGTGCTTATTTGGCATTACATAAGTGGAATATTTTAGGTATTGCAAGACGTGTAAAGTGGTTAGCATATGCCGTAGGAGGAGCATATATAATTGCCATTGGACTAGGGATAATTACTTTAGAGGGTGTCTTACTCAGGGAATACTGAAAGCCTTTGTAGCTTTAGCTTTTGATAAATTTAGGATATGAGTTGTATGTGAGAAAGAATGCGTTGTATCATTTCTTTTGCGGAGAATGCGTCAGCTACTTTTTTTATGTATGCGGCCCATTGGATACTATATATAAATGTTATTAGAGGAACATTGACAGCCTTTTCTTCCTTCTGATGGCAGTATGACAGATGTATTCGTTCATATTACGACATTTATTCTAGTATCTGTTGCGACATTATATACTTATCGTTTGATGAGTCGCTTTATGCCCTTATGTTCTTTCTTTTCTTGTCAGGTGGAAGGGGATAATTAAAAAAAGGAAAGGATATGGAAGCAAAGCGAACAAGTTCAGCCAAGCCTACTGAGGCTTAAGTCCACTGTTTGTATTCTTAGCGACATATTTAGGTTGTTCTCTTTTGTTGAATGACTTTTATGCTATGCCATTAAGTGTAGCTTTCGTAATAGCCTCTTGTTATGCCCTTGTCGTAACAAGAGGTCTTTCTCTTGAAAAGAGGGTAGAGCAGTTTACCATAGGGGCAAGCAATCACAATATCTTGACTATGGTTTGGATATTTATTTTAGCAGGTGCTTTTGCTTCTGGTGCTAAGTTTATTGGAGCTATTGATGCGAGTGTTCATGTTATCATGAGTGTGCTTCCGTCCAATACTCTTTTGCCAAGCCTATTCCTTTCTTCATGTTTGATTTCTCTTTCAGTAGGAACTAGCGTTGGAACTATTGTAGCTCTATCTCCTATTGCTATGGGCTTTGCGCAGCAGTTAGGCGTAAGTCCCGAGTATATTATTTCCATCGTAGTTGGTGGAGCTTTCTTCGGAGACAATCTTTCTTTTATTTCGGATACAACTATTGCCGCTACCCGTACTCAAGGGGTTAGTATGAAGGATAAGTTTAGAGTGAATTTCTTGATTGTCCTCCCTGCAGCCTTAGTAACATTTATTATTTATGCAGTTCAAGGAATAGATTTGCCTGCAACAGCCCAGTTTAATGAACCTAAAGTATGGCTTATTATTCCTTATATAGTTGTTATTGTTACAGCTTTAATGGGTATAAATGTCTTGGTTGTCCTAATGATTGGTATAGTTAGTTGTGGGATAATAGGTGCAATCAATCATGTCGATGTATGGGCTTGGATGTCTAGTCTAGGTAGTGGAATTAAAAGATATGGGAGAGCTTATTATTGTGACTCTTCTTGCTGGAGGTCTGCTAGAGCTTATACGTTATAATGGAGGAATTGCCTATATCATAAGACTTCTTTCTAGACATATTCGTGGTAAAGCGTGGAGGTGAATTCTCTATTGCTCTCTTAGTTATGCTTGCTAATATCTGCACAGCAAATAATACGATAGCTATTCTTACAACGAGTGATATGGCTAGTAGTATATCTAAGCGTTATGATATTGATAGGCGTAGAACGGCAAGTATCTTAGACACATTCTCGTGCGTTGTACAAGGGTTACTCCCTTATGGAGCCCAACTGTTACTTGCTGCTGGCTTTGCGAGTGTATCTCCACTGAACTTTATGCCTTACCTTTATTACCCAATCCTCTTAGGCTTATGCGCTACTTTCGCTATACTCATGCGCTACCCAAGACGTTTTTGCTAAGTAAGTATATTAAAAACATAAGAATAAAATATGAACCCAGTAATTGCTGTAGTAGCAGGAGGTTATTCTGGAGAATATAGTGTATCTCTACGTTCTGCTGCTGGTATTATTTCTTGGATAAATCGAGCTCTTTTTACGCCTTACATCTATGTGATAGAGCGTGAGCGTTGGTATGTTCGTCTTGATGATGGTCGAGAACTACCCATTGATAAGGGAACCTTTGGTTTTAATCTAGATGGTGTAACGATTAAGCCTGATTTTTGCATTAATTACTATACATGGTACGCCCGGTGAAGATGGTATCTTGCAAGGCTATCTAGATATGATTAAAATACCCTATAATACAGGGGGCGTCCTTACAGAAACATTAACCTTTAATAAGTTTGCTTGTAATCGTTATCTGTCATCATTCCCCGATGTTCGTACAGCTAAAAAGCTTGCGCTTAATTGGCGGTGAGAGCGATGAAGAGATTTTTGGCATTGGTAGATACACTTGGTTCATACCCCGTTTTTGTAAAACCTAATACTGGAGGCTCAAGCGTTGCTACAAGTCGAGTAAATAGTCGTGATGAATTGCTCTTGGCTGTTCATACAGCCGGTGAAGAAAAGTACGGAAGTGATGGTTGAAACGCTAATTCAAGGTACAGAGGTTACTTGTGGGATTTTTTTACGCATCAAGGCGAACCTACTATTCTTGAGATTACAGAGGTGGTAACAGATAATGCTTTCTTTGATTTTGATGCTAAATATAATGGTCAAGTCGAAGAGATAACACCAGCTCGTATTCCCTCAGGAACAAGCTGAGATTATTCGTAAGCTCACCAAGCAAATATACGCTTATGTTCAAGCTCGTGGTATTATTCGTGTAGATTACATCATCGAGAAGGATGGTTATCCAACTCTATTAGAAGTTAATACTACGCCCGGTATGACGCCTACGAGTTTTTATACCACAACAAGTGAAGGCTGCTGGTCGTACTATGGAAGAAGTCATCACAGAAATTATTCAAATGTCACTCTCATAACTTAGAATGTATTGATATGGACTATAGTAAATACGAGCGAATTCGCCCACTTATTCCAAGTGAAGTTCCTGCAGCAATAGAAGAATTACTTGCTAATCCTGAGTTACGTGCTGCTTATGAATCTCTTGGACCAGCTTTGCCTTTGGGACCAGCTCAGTCATATTCTTAAAGATTGTCATTCTGTAGCTGATTTTAAGACAGCATTCTCTGCAGGATTGGTTCGTCATATTATGAAGCTGACATGTCGTTCGGTAGCTCCTCTTCAAGGAACAGAAGTTCTAAAGCCTGAATGCGCTTACACTTATATCTCTAATCATAGAGATATTATCCTTGATTCTGCTTTTTTGAATGTGCTTATTTATGATGCAGGGTTTCAATACCCAGAAATCGCGATAGGTGATAATCTGCTTGTTCGTCCTTGGGTAGAGAAGTTGGTAAAAGCTTAATGGTAACTTCCTTGTAAGACGTAATTTGCAAGGTCGTGAAGTGTTACTTGCGGCTAAAGGAGTTATCAAGCTATATGAATGATGCTATCCTTGATGGTATTCCCTTATGGATTGCTCAGCGTGAGGGAGAGCTAAGAACTCTGATGATAGGACTCAGCCCTGCGTTGCTAAAGATGCTCAGCCTAGGAGGTTCTACACGTTCTTTTGTAGATAATCTACGCTCTCTGAATATCGTGCCTCTTACTTGTAGCTATGAGTATGACCCTTGTGATTATCTCAAGGCTCAAGAGATGCAATGCAAGCGTGATATTGAAGGATTTAAGAAGAGTCCTCAAGATGATGCTATCAATATGCGTACAGGTGTTACTGGCTATAAGGGTAGAGTATCATTTACGATAGGTAAGCCCTTGAATAGTTTGCTTTGACAATTATGATTGGGTAAGTATCCCTGCTAGTGAGCAGCCCGAACGTGTAGCTGAGATAATGGATAAGGAGATACATCGCAATTATACGCTTTATCCGAGCAATTACGTTGCCTTAGATATGCTGAAAGGCTCGTCAGATAACAGCAAGTATTATACTGCCGAGGAGCAAGCTGAGTTCGTTAAATATCTTGACGGGCAGTTGAATAAGATTGTATTGCCTGAGGGCGTTCAACGAGATGAAGACTATCTTAAGGCTCGCATTCTAGAAATGTATGCTAATCCAGCTATCAATCATCAGAAAGCTTTTAGCTCATTAGGAGATCATTGCATAATACAGCACTCGCTGCGTTATTATCGACATTCAGGCTTGGTCATTTACAAGAGTAAACTCCCTGCGCCTTCAGTCTCAATGTCTTGCGATTACTGCATTCTGCAAAGCTCCACAAGAGGACAAGTAAAACTTGTCCTTTATGAGACACGTCGGGCAGTCTCATTAGGCTAACGATATTCTATGCAAGGAGGGCTGTGACAAAACTGTCACAGCCCCTTTTTATATGTCTTTTTAGTTAATTCTTTATTGTAAGTACGCGTAAATACTTTTTGTGAGTACACGTAAACACTTCAGTGAGTACGCGCACTTAAATTTGTAAGTACGTAGTACTTTCTGGAGACTTCAGCTGAAGTCTGTGCAAACTTCAGCCGTAGTTTGTGCAGACTACACGTGTAGTCTGCACAGACTTCGCCGAGGTTTTAACTTTAGGGAGCGCAAGGCTTGTTTTTATCTTCGTTTATTTACGAGTTTCCGATGCTGTGAAATAGGGCAAGCGCATCAAAATTCAGACGCATTATGAGCGCCTTAGGCACGATACTTCTTCAAAGCCCAGGGAGGAATGAGGGCAAAGCCCGATATGAAACCCTGGGCTTTGAAAGCTGTGTCACTGCTGCAGGGCTCATCTACGTTATCACCACCAATCAATTACTTGGTTGTTTTGATGCGGTTGCCCTAGCCAAAAATACTGTAGTTGCATCCTATTATATATCTTTGTAGCAAATAATAGAACCTTATAACGGCAGAAGAAATAGGACAAATCGATACCCACCCCTAAGAGCGGATAATCAGAAACTACTGAAAAGCCCTAACATAATGAGCCACGCAACCTTAAAATTGCGTGAGCTGCTCTTTCTTTTCTTCGAACGAGCAGTCGATCAAAGAAAAAGAAAGCAAAAGAAAGTCGCTAAAAATATTTCAAATAGTTATAAAACTGTTAGACTTATACCTGCATACTTTTCTACATAAGAGCTAAATTCTTGTAATGCTAATATGGTTGATTCTTCGTTTATAAAAAGAACTCATGGGGAAGGCATATAGAATTCGTATATTTCCACATTCTTCTGTCTTATGGCAATGTAAAACTTGATTTACAGTAATGCTTAGAAAGAGCTATACTTTCAACATCCCAAATCCAATCCTTCTGTTTTAGGTTTTTAGTTCAAAAATAGAAAAGAAGTTTTTGATGTAGAATTTTTCCTCAGGAATAAAGTTGTCTACATCCAATCTATTATCCAATTTGCTGTCAAAATACCCTGTGTCCGATATTTGCAAAAGACTAATGGCATATTGCTCACTACTTTCAGAAGAATTTGCCCTTTCTTTAGTGAATTTTTTTCTCCCAAATAATATTCAAACTCATACGAGCATAAGAAATCCCAAGCCCAATTATTTTTTAGATAGTTTTGAAGTATCCATTTTTACTTGATCTATAAAGAGGGTCAGAAAAAAATGTTTGCAGCCTCCAACTCCATTATATATAGGAGGAAAATCAAATTTTTGGCGGATAAAATCTATTAGGGTCTATCATTCTACGCTGATATTGATAGATGAGCCGATGTGCTCGTCTAACATTCAACATAGCATCATTGAAATTTTTCAAGTTGTTGTTGGTTTATTTTTTTCCATAGCAAACTACTAATATTAGAATTATATATCTTCTTTTGTTTTAAGTCCTCCTAATAATGAAGGAACAAACTTGATATATTTCTTATTCTCTAAACTTATGTTTATATTACATATTGATTTTTAGCCAATCAATATGAAACATTTGAGTGCTGTTCAAATGCGAGTATTATATCACTTAATATCCTTTTGGCGGAATTGTTTGATTCTTCTTTTAGCTGTTTAATAACTGCATTTAATAAATTATACCAAGATGCAGCATGAATAGTATGATTTACACCATCTACTGTTATTGTCTTGTTTTGCAGAATTTGATTTCCTCCTAAAGCTATAAAAAAAGAGTCTTTTCTGTAGTTTTTCCCAAATGGAGGTTATATGATTTTACTTCTTTCCGCCATTGCTCCTCATACTGTCCTCCTCCATCATATTTTTTGCTTCTATTATAATGAAAGCCTTTTCAAATTCAAGCCATACATCAGGCTCAACTCTTGTCGTATTTATATCTCCATCAGGTGTCCAGCTATCCCAAAAATTTACAGATAATATCTGACCTATATTTTGGGGCATACCTGAAGAAAAAAACCACAACTTGACTTAAGGAGTTTCCATACCAACTCATCAGGAAGATATTGTAATAACCCTGATTATAGAAGATGTTGTCGTATCCTCTGTATGGTGAAAGTGCGTATCAGTAAAAGCACCTTTTTAATTTATGATGTATTAATGCTTGTAACATATAAAATATAGATAGCCTTTGTAAAGATACTCATTTATCCTCAGAATCATTAGTGTCCTAAAAAGATGTTTTTGAAAAGTGAAAGGAGAGGTGCTTTCCCAGTGTCTCTCCTTCGTACATTTATCAGAGACGCCTAAGATAAATTATCGTACTTTTGGCATATTCTCAAAAACTCTGATGAATACAAATATAAGTCTATTTGCCTCCTATTGCCTCGCTCATTTCCAGGTCAAGCACATCAAAGTTCAGGCGTATTATGAGTGCCTTTAGGGCACGATACTTCTTCAAAGCCCAGGGTGGAATGAGGGCAAAGCCTGATATGAAACCCTGGGCTTTGAAACGTAGTCACTCTGCAGGACTCATCTACGTTATCATCACCAATCAATTACTTGATTGTTTTGATACAGTTGCCCTAGGACAAATACTGTAGTCGCATCTTATTATATATCTTTGTAGTAAATAATAGAACCTTATGACGGCAGAAGAAATAAGACAAATAGATGCACTCATCAGACGAGAAGTTGTTCCTGCTACCGGCTGTACTGAGCCCGTATGTGTAGCTTTGGCTGTAGCCTATGCTTCTAGTCTAATATCTAATCAAATTCAAAGTATAGAGGTGCAGTTAAGTCCCAATATGCTCAAAGAATGCAATGGGTGTAGGTATTCCGGGAACTGGTATGATTGGTGTACCTATTGCGATAGCTCTGGGTGCCGAGATTAAGGAACCTAAGCGAGGCTTGGAAATACTAGATAATTTATCAGAAGAAACACTCCAAGCAGCAAAGGCACTTGTTAATAAAGGTATTATAACGGTAGCGTGTACGACAGAGAGCAACATTGATAAGCTTTTATGTTCGTGTTTGTATTACAGATATCGAAGGGCATCAATCTATTTCAGTAATTGATAAGACGCACCAAGGGATTAGTTTACTGACGCTTGATGGTATTTCTTATTTGGAAACATATAAGAATGAAACCGTTTGTTCTGCTCAGATAGAAAGCAAGGGGGGCTGTAGAGCAAGATATTCAGTTGACCTTTGATTTGGTATATGATTATGCTACGACAGCTCCGCTTGAATTACTGACTTTCATCTACGATGCTGCTCAACAAAAATAAGACTGTTAGTGAGTACTCTCTTAGTCGCAAGTATGGTCATGGGGTAGGTAAGCTCCTACAGAGCCCTCAAAGGGCAATACTTTATCGGGAATAGTCCTATGGCTAAGATGCTTATGTACACTAGTGGAGCATGTGATGCGCGTATGGATGGTGCACCACTTATGGTTATGAGTAACTCCGGAAGTGGTAACCAAGGGATTACGGCTACACTGCCTATTCTAAGCTTTGCCGAAGCAGAGGGCAAAGGGCTAGAAGAAACAACGAGAGCTCTCATGATGAGTAGTTTGATGGTTGTCTATATCAAGCAACTACTTGGCCGATTAAGTTGTTTGTGTGGAATGGTTGTTTCTGGGATAGGAACTTCTGCTGCCTTGGTGTATCTATTAGGAGGTAATAAAGAGCAGTCTAGCTATGCCATTCAGAATATGGTGGGTAATGTAACTGGAATGATTTGTGATGGAGCTAAACCTAGTTGTAGTTTGAAGGCTTCTACAGGTGTTAGTTCGGCTATGATTTCTGCCTTATTGGCCATGGAAGACGAAAGATGTTCTTCTCTTGAAGGTATCGTCGCTAATGATGTTGACCAAAGCATTAGCAATCTAGCTCTTATTGGTCGTGATGGTATGGCTGAGACAGACTTTGCGCATACTGAATGTGATGACTAATAAATAATGCGCCTAATAGAAAGTATTAGAGTAGAACAGGGCGAGGCTCATTTACTTGCTTATCATCAAGAGCGAGTGAGTAAAAGCCTTAATTATTTAGGGGGAAAGACTCAATCAATAGATGTTGAGACGATTGTAGGGCAATGTCTCTCAGATGCAACTATAGATCATGATAGCATTTATAAGTTGCGTTTTTGAGTATGATTTATTAGGTGTCTATAATGTAACGTTTACTCCTTATAAGCAAAAGGATATAAGGCGCTTATTTCTATCTACGATCTCAAGCCTAGATGTTTATTCGTATAAGTGGTTAAATCGGTCTGCACTATTACATCCTCAGATTAGCTCTACAGATGAGGTTTTATTCACTTATCAAGGTTATCTTACTGATACGAGTTACAGTAATATCGTTCTAGAAACATTTCTCTGGCGAAAGAATAAGCCCTCGAAGACCATTGCTTCGAGGGCTTCAACGTCAGTATTTATTAGACCAAGGAGAAATTACTCTTGCAGACCTTACTCGAGATGACTTATTGCAATGTAAGTGCGTGCATCTAATCAATGCAATGCTTCCCTTAGGTCGTTTATGTTTACCGCCTAGCCTAATCGCTTTATAATACGTGCTACCTGCCACGAATAGCCAATCAGAATAGGGAGAAATGCGATAAGACTGATTAGCCATACCTTATATTCTGCTTGGAAAATATCTTTTGATGATTTATAGCATAGTGGAGAGATGCGTTTGCGTAGGTACTCTTTTAGATAGTGTATGCCTACTCCCACACTAATACCAATGAACATACCCTGTCAAAATATCGGAGAGGTAGTGTACACCTAGATACATACGACTATAGGCAACTAGGAATACAAGTAGGTAGAGCATGAGGCTGTGTGTAAACCTCCGAACAGTCAGTGCTAGTATCGTTGCACACGCAAAGAAATTGGATGCATGACCCGAAAAGAACCCGTAAGGACCTCCCACGTAGTTGTATACAACATGAATTAAGTTCTCTATACCCTCTGTATGCGTTGGACGTGGACGGGCAAATAGGGGTTTAGCTACATGACTACTGAGCTGGTCACATATAAGAATGCAGATCCCTATTGAGAGTAAAACAAGAAAGCCTTCCTGCCAAGGTTTCTTGGCAAAAAGGTAGTAGAGTAGGACTGCAACCACAAATACCCAAGCTCCGGGATTGCTAATCATGTACATGAAGGCATCTAGAAAAGGGGAGTGATGCTGATTAATCCATAAAAGAATATCGGTCTCTAATGGTATTAAGGGTGGATTGAGCGCTGTCATAAGGGTTCTATTTATTCTGCTTGAGTACTATTGGGAACAATGGGGGTGAAAGTTGAACTAGGAAGATATCCTTTTCTTCCGTCAGCCAACCGAACCTCTTGAATAGGCTCTGTCTGCTCGCCAAGAATGAATATCGCAGTTCCCTCATGAAGGGTTTCTATGGGATTACCTTGTTCCTCATAAGAGGATTTAAGCTCCTGTGTTTGGTTCATAATAGCGCTTCATGCTCATCTTATAGTAATAGATTTGGTGTGCAATCATGGATAAACTAAGTCCCCATAAGATAAGTACAGCTATACCTAAACCGAAGATAATTTGACTCTTTAGCACCAGTCCTTTTCTTCTACATCCCCATAGAGATAGCACTGAAATTACGAGCAGCATAAAGAAAAAACAAGCCAATGCCTTAAGAGTACTAAGCTTGAGGCTGTAGCAGAAGTCATCTAACCAAGAGAACGAGCGACCATCACTAAAGGCATCTTTAGTACTGGCATAAGCCAAACGGACATTGTGACGAGCTTCTTTTAGAGATGGGTTTAAGAGTAAAGCCTTCTCGTAAGCAATGATTGCGTCTTTTGTGCGTCCGACTTCGTTATAGCAGACCCCAAGGTTATAAAGATTTATTGCACTTGGATTAGTCTGTATAATCTGCTCATATTGCCTAATAGCTTGCCCATAGTTTTTGTTGTTGAGCAAGAGACAGAGCCACCTTAGCCGATTGTGGTCGTCCTTCAATGGAGTCACTCTGAGCAGATACTGTAGTTGAGCTGAGAGCTGTTGTTGCTAATAGACAAGCTAAAACTAATCTTTTCATTAGAGTTTATTTTCTAGGTGAGCAATGACCTCAACAACAAGTTCGTAGAGGTGTTCGGAGCTATTATCTTCTGTCTGTGGCGCAAATCGAGCAAATTCAATCTGATTGATTAAGGCAACAAGTTCATTTACTTTTTCAGTAGAGACTTTCTCTACTAATTAAGAGTTCGGTAATGTTGTTGCGGTTAAGTTCAGATAAAGGAAGTCTAAGTTTATCTCCCAAGTATCCCCATATTGAATTTAGAATTTCTTCTAAGAAAGCGTCTCGATTACCATCATTAAGGTACTGACGAGCTGTCTTGAGTCGTTTATGAGCAACACCCTTAGCCTTTATCAGCGATAACTCTTAACTTATCATCGGTATATGAATAATGCTTCTTGAGGTATGCTAGTCCGATAATTCCACCAACTAAGGCAATCAGGTGAGTGAGGATTAGTTGCCACAAGTTTCGGATTAAATGCACTATCGTCATTGCCATTATCGATTACTCCAGATGGCATACTGTCATTACCATCAGCGCTAGAATGAATGGTTGTTTGAATATTCTCATTCTTTCCTTGCTTAACCTTTATACTTAGGGCTTCAGTAGCGGTTGTTTCATATCTAGCGGTTGCAGGATTAAAATAGGATATACTCAAAGATGGGATTTTGACGACTCCAACTTTTCGAGGTATTAGATTATACTCAATCGTGCGTACTGAATGCAGTTTCCCTCCCATTATAGCTTTGGTCGCTGTGCTCAACAGGGTCATAGAGCTCAATATCATTGGATAAACTTAGCTTAGGAAGTTTCGCAATTTTGAGATTGCCTTGCCCCTCGAGTATAATCTTGAGTGTTGTCGCTTCATTTGTTTTTCCAATCATTTTGCTTGGTCTCATAGCGAACATTAAATGACCCGACAGCTCCTGAAAAAGTCTGCTGGTTTGCCTTCTTCAGGAAGAGGTTTTACTGTAATCTCAATAGGATTGGTAGCATAAGAACGAGGAACGACCTGATTCAATAAAGGGTCGCCACTAGCATCTCTTAGTGTATATCGAACAGATATTTCGGCACTAGGAATAGTTAGCTTTCCCGCATGTTGAGGGAAAAAGCAAATCTTTCATAATGTCAACAACAGCCCAATCGCGACCTCCACGACGTTCAATTCTCATTTGCCTTTGAGTATTACCCAAGAAGGTCTAGACTTACAGAAGCCATCATAAGAAGGTGGTTTGACGTCGTTTATTTGTGGTGATTCTGTTGAAGATAGCGTATACACTACGGGTAGAGGCTCTTGTACATATACAGAGCGCTTACTAACGGATGCTCTGATAGTGATATTCAGCTCCATGAGATTCTTTAATAGAGCTAGAGCATTCGTTGAGTATTTCCTCCTCCCAGTAAATGCGTACAGTGACTGCAGGGGCAGATAAATCCTTACCGCCTGCGCGCAATTTAAATCCCTGATACAGAGTAAGTCCCTTCTTGATTACCAACAACGGTATAAGTAATCTCAGTACTTGATTGACTACTCATTCTGCCATTGATATAAGAGACACTGCTAGAGGTACTCATGGCTGGACCATAAGCTAGACTCTAGCCCATGAAGATTGGGGTTACTTACAATGCGTGCATCATTGTCATTGATAGACAATGAATACGTAATATTAAATGGTCTACCTGCCGCATACTCCCTAGGAGCATTGACTTTTTATCTGTTGAGCCTGTAGGGCAAGAGGACTAATTAGAAGAATTGAGGCAACTAGGGCTTGGGTATATGTCTTTGCTGCTACCATCTGTTCTTATTCTTTTTGATTGCGTTCTTGTTGAGCCGCTTGTTTGAGTTGTTCTACTCGCTTTCTTGTTTGCTCATCACTTTGCTTGTAAGAGTCGAGTAGTTGTTCTGCTTGCTCCTTACTGATAGCATCTGATTTGGGAGGTGTCTGCTGATTGCCTCCTTTATTGTCGCCTTGTTGATTTTGTTTATCTTGATTCTTTTTCTCGTCTTTATTCTTCTTGTTGTCTTGTTTATTCTCGTTTTTGTTGCTGTTTCTGCTGATCCTTTTTGGTCTTGCTTATTATCCTTATTGTTATTCTGCTGATTCTGCTTTCTGTAATTGCTTTTTGTGCTAGAACAAGGTTATAGCGTGTATCATCATCGGCAGGGTTATTGATTAAAAGCTTGTTTGTAGGCATCTATTGCTTGTTCGTATTGTCGTTGCTTTCATCGCAATGTTCCCTAGGTTATGATAAGCTTCACTTCTCTGTTTTCGTTGAAAGCGTACTATCTGATGCAACTTGCTTGTAAGCCTCCTCAGCATCATGGTATTTTTTTCTGTCTGTATAAGGTATTACCAAGAGCAAAGGTTGCCGCTTTGTTGTATTGATGTTCTTTTTGTCCCGACCTGTAAAGCTTTTTCTGCTTCAGTATATTTACCTTCCTTGTATAGCTTGTTGGCTCGGTTTAGATTAAGCCGAGGATTTTGAGCTACACTGACATATGATGAGGCTAAAGCAAGAATGGCTAATAGTATTTGTCTATTTGTTTTTTTGTCATGACCAAATAAATCAATTTTTGTTCCAAAGAGTACTGCGTCTTTGAGATATAAACAACTCTAAGATGAGCAAAATAAGAGCCGCAATAGCCCAAGGCATATAATGCTCAATATAACCAGCTCTATTGATTGAGCCTATTGCTGCTTTGGGAAGAGTGTTAAGGTCTTTCTCAAGGGCATTAACTAACCTCGTTGTATTATCCGTATGGATATAAGAGCCGCCACCAGCTTGTGCGATAGCTAAAGCCATTTCTCCATTTAAGTTTAGTCGTTACCGTGTTTCCTTCATCATCTTTGAGGTAACCGCCATCAGGATTAGGTATCAATCCTCCTTGTTCTGTACCTACACCCACGACAGAAACTTTTATTCCTGCTGAGCGAGCAGCTTTTGCCGCTTCCTCAGCTCCACCTTCGTGGCTTTCTCCATCTGTAATGATGATAATTGATTTACCAATGTCATTGCGTTTAGAGAAGGCTGTTTGTGCTAGCTCAATAGCTTCTGCTATATTGGTGCCTTGCGCAGAAAGCATATCGGGAGAAACGTCTTGTAAATATTCAGTGGCAGAGCGAATATCATTCGTTATTGGGTAGCTGAATGTAAGCATCTGCAGCAAAAAGCAACAATCCCGACTTTATCATTCGTCATCCCCTTCAAGGATTTTACTAACTGCTCTTTTGGCAAAGCTGATACGGGAAGGTGCGATGTCTGGGCTTAACATGGAGTTAGATACGTCGACACAAATCATAACCTCAATTCCCTTTTGATCTTCATCTCGTTTGATACTTCCGGGTGTTTGAGGGCGAGCAAGTACAACTATAATAGCTGATAGCGCGAGAAGCAAGATAATATCTCTAATTATTCGCTTAATCCCAACTCGCTTAGGTATAAGTGTTTGGCGTAATTCTATATTGGGTAGTAGTGCTCGCCATTCATTGCGTCTGTAGTAATAACTAAGTATAGACGCTCCGATGAAGAGAATAATGAGCCCAAGCCCATATAGATAGCTTGCATTGAGAAAGTTATACATACTATGGATTGGTGCGTAATAGCGTATTTCTAAGAATGAACTCAAGAAGAATACATAGAGCTGCAATCAAAGCAAATAGAGGAAAGTCTTCTCCTACTACTTGATAATTCTTGTTTTTGAGCTTGGTCTTTTCAAGCTTATCTATTTCTTTGTAGATATGATTAAGTGCATTATTATCTGTCGCTCTATAATATAATCCTCCTGTTTTATGTGCAATTGTCTTAAGTGTGGGTTCGTCTACATCGACATCTGCCATTTGAGTTCTGACTACACCGAATGGAGATGCAACTGGAACGGGAGCTTCACCTGCTAAAGTACCCATACCGATACAATGTACATTGATATCTAGAGCAGCTGCGAGGTCTGCTGCTGTTTGAGGAGAAATATCTCCAGTATTATTTCTTCCATCTGTGAGCAAGATAATGACCTTACTCTTGGCTTTACTTCCTCTCAGTCTATTGACAGCTGTTACAAGTCCGAGCCCAATAGCTGTACCGTCCTCTATCATTCCGGGCTCAAGAGTATACAATCTATTGAGTACTTGAGCGTGGTCTGTTGTTAATGGGCTATAAGTAAAACTTTCCCCTGAGAAAACAACTAAACCTATATTGTCATTTTCTCTAGTATTGATAAAATCAGCAGCTTCTTTTTTTGCTGCTTCAAGGCGATTAGGCTCGAAAGTCCATAGCAAGCATACTGCTTGATACGTCCATAGCCATAACGATGTCAATACCTTCAGCACTACTTTCGCTCCATGCGCCATGACTCTGAGGGCGTGCTAGAGCAATGATGAGGGCAACTAAAGCAAGGTTGCGGAGTATAAATGGAAGGTGAATTAAGTGTGTTCGCCAACCTCTCTCTTTACCAAGGAATGCTACGCTAGGTATTCTCAGGCTTGCATGTTGCTTTCTCCCTCTTAGTAGATACCAAAGGAGTAGTGCGGGGTATTAGTAAAAGGAGATAAAGTACTTTAGGATATAAGAATGTCATAATTATATATCTGTACTAGAGTGGAGTCCCTTGCGATGTAGCTCTCTTACGAGTTGTCTGATTTGACTAAGGGCAAGGCGAGCGTTATCTGAGCTAGGTGTGTACTTAGCAAATTTGCTTAAGTCAGCTTCTGTTAGGACTAGTCTAAGCATTTCTTGTTCAGGAGAAGAAAAGCTCAACAGATGACATTTGCTTCATAAGCTCGTTTGAGGTCATTTCTGTTGTAGTCCAGCTATAAGACTCGTTCAAATAGAATTTGAATATCGTGATAAGCTCAGAATAAAACTCCTTGAATAACTCTTGTTCAATAAGTTGCTGTTGCTCAAGCTGTAGTAGTGCTGCTTCTGTCTTTTCAATAAGACTAAGCTCTCTAACTTGTATCTGAGGAGTAGGATTAGCCTTCTTACTTTGGTAGTAATTGAATACGCGATACGCAATATAGAAGCCAACTAATACCGCAATGACTACCCAGAAAATCCAACTAGAGAGTATCAGTATAAGCCAATCCTTGAGACTTAATGATACGTCCCAAGGAGCTTTGATGTCTTTGAAATTACTAGGGTGCTTACTATCTACCTCTGGTTGGATAACCTTCAGACCCATTGGAGCTGTTTCTGCTGAGTCTGTAGGAGTCTTAGCTACAATAGGAGGAATAGTTATCAGGGTGGAATCAAAGGAAGTCAGAACGAGCTTAGCTGATATCTCTTTAATACGACTACTAATATCTACTGTATCCACAGGTACGAGAGCAATGACCGTATAGGGAGCTTCTTTTTGAGCTTCTTCCTTGAGGTAGAACTGTGTCTGAGGTAGATTATTTGTGCGAATAGTTAAGTCAATGACAGCTTGTTCTCCTGTTTTAATTTCTGACCTATTGAGTTTCCCTTGTATCGATAGGTTTTTGAGAGAAACTCGTTATAGGTGTAGAGAGTATTAACCCTAGATATAATAAAAGATGAGATTTCTTCATAATTAAGTCTAGCTCCTATGTCGGAATAATTTGCGTAGAGCAATCGTGAAATCTTCTCCTGTTGAAATTTCAATGAGGTCTGTAGCACTCATAGAGCAACTCTTCTTGCATTGCTCCACTTGCTCTAGATAGTTCTGCTTATATGTTGCTCTTACTTTCTTATCAGAGGTATCAACCCAAGTATAAGTCTTGTTCTCTAAATCCTCCATAAGGGTGAGACCCCACTTGGGAAGCTCAGACACTTGAGGCTCATAAATGCGTAGTGCAATGACGTCGTGTTTACGACCTGCAAGCGATAGAGTCTGTGTATATGGGTTGTCGGCTGTCTGAATAAAGTCCGATATTAGAAAAGCTGTACAACGCTTCTTGATTGTTTTGGAGAGATAGCTTAGAGGAACGTTGATATCTGTGCTTTTTCCTTTAGGCTTGAATGCAAGTAATTCCCTGATAATATGTAGGATATGCTTCTTCCCCGAACGTGGTGGAATGAATAATTCTATTTGATTACTGAAGAAGATTGCTCCAATTTCTATCATTATTCTGCATTGCGCTAAAGGCTATCGTTGCAGATATTTCAGCCATGAGTTCTTTGACGCTTTCATGCTGACCTCCGAATAGAGTACTCTCCGTAAGGTCAATGAGTAGCATCATTGTTAGCTCTCTCTCCTCTTCAAATACTTTGACAAAGGGGCTTGCATAGCGAGCTGTAACGTTCCAGTCAAGATCGCGAACGTCATCGCCAACTTGATAGTTACGTACTTCACTGAAGGCCATACCTCGACCTCGAAATGCAGAGTGATATTGCCCTGCAAAGACTTGCTCAGAGAGACCTTTAGCTTTTACTTCAATACTGCGTACTCTCGAGAGCAGATCTAGAGCTTGATCATGCTTTGCCATACGCAATTGACTAAGGTACTTCTACTCGGTTGAGTATGCTACGGATGATATCTTCAGAAGACTGCCCCTAGAGCTTCAGCTTCGTAGCTAAGTCCAATACGATGACGGAGTACGTCATAGCATATAGCACGTACATCTTCAGGGATAACGTATGCTCTTCCTTGTATGAAAGCATAGGCACGTGCTGCAAGAGCAAGGGCGAGTGATGCACGTGGTGATGCTCCGAAGCTGATGAGGCTAGTTAATTCTCCTAGTCCTGAGGCTTCAGGTTCGCGTGTGGCAAAAAAACAATATCAACAATGTACTTTTTCAATTTTCTCATCAAGATAAACTTGACGTACAAGTTCACGAGCTTCTAGAAGATCTTGGATAGAGATAACAGACTTGATTTGAAGAGTTTCGATTTTCATCATGTCTCTGATAATCTGCTTCTCTTCTTCTCTCTTAGGATAGCTAATCTGTACCTTAAGCATGAAACGGTCTACCTGTGCTTCAGGAAGAGGGTAAGTTCCTTCTTGCTCAATAGGGTTCTGAGTTGCCATCACAAGGAAAGGCTTAGGAAGTTTGAAAGTCTGCTCTCCAATAGTAACCTGTCTCTCCTGCATAGCTTCAAGAAGAGCACTCTGCACCTTAGCTGGAGCACGATTTATTTCATCAGCGAGGATAAAGTTAGAGAAGATAGGACCTTGCTTTTACTTGAAACTCTTCATTCTTCTGAGAATACATGAGTGTACCAATTACGTCTGCAGGCAATAAGTCTGGAGTAAACTGGATACGCTTATAGCCAGCATCAATTAGTTGAGCAAGTGTCTTGATGGCCAATGTTTTTTTGCAAGACCCGGCATACCTTCTAGAAGAATATGCCCATCAGCAAGTAAGCCGATAAGCAGTGCATCTATGAGATGTGCTTGTCCTACGATGGCTTGATGCATGCCATCTTGTAGACTCTTAACGATATAACTCTTTTTGGTTTATTTTTCTCGGTTAGAATCTTTATGTCTGTACTTTCCATTTTTATATAATTGGATTCAAAAATATCATTCAGTAGAGCTTGTACATCTAGAGATAATGACACAAGTTCTTTATTAAATACTCTTACTTAGTATTAACGCTTGTTCTACGGACTTAGTATTATTAGGGGTCAATATTATACTTTTTTTGCCGGAGGAAGACTCAAAGCGTGTGCCTATCGGGATATTATGAGGATTATGAATGCGCTCTCTGTTCTCTTCATAGATATAGACCCAAAAAGCTCGATGACCATATTTGTGTTTAGCTATAGCTAGCAAGACTTTGGTCTGCTCCAATCTCAATCTCTTCGGGAACATTAGCTTGAGAGTCCGTCACAACATTTCCTTTATGCTTACTAGAATCTTCTTTTTTTGTTCGGCTTGCGTATGAAGCTACTTCTTTCTTGGGAGCATGCAGTTCTATCTTCTTGTTTTGAGCTGGTGCATTTGTTGTAGTCTGCTCGACGATGAGGCTTTTCTGTAATACTTCCTTTGAAGATTGTACAACGCTATCTTTTGCTTTGTGTCTGAGGCTCTTGGTGTGGAGTAGAGGCTTGTCGAGGTCTCTCCACGGGGAGTCTTTAATAGTCCTGCTTTGTATGGATTGTCTTAGACTGAGATTTAATCACGAAGTACAGAGTGGTAGCTAAACCTAAGATAAGGAGTAAAATGGTTATACCAATTATGCTCTTATGCGTTTTAGTACTCTCTTCCGTAACATTTTCTTCTTCTTCAATACTCAGACTTATTTCATCCTCTACTATCTCTTCTTCGTAAGGTTGAGCGGAAATAGAAAGGGAGAGCGTATTATCAGGTTGAGAATATTCTTGAGATAGATCCTCTTCATCGTCTTGCTCCTCACGAGTATCTTCCGATTCACTTATCTCAGTTTCTTCCTCTAAAGGAATAATGATGGGAGGATTGTAATCAAACTCTTCGTAGGAGACAACAATGTGTTCAAGACCTGAAATGTCTGTGCCTTCAACAATTTCCTCAGCCGTAAAGACGCTAAATGCTTTATTGAGCTTAGACCTAAATTGAGCGTCTAAACTCAGATGTACTCCTTCTGCATCTAAGTAAAATTGGGCTATGCTTGGGTAAAGAACAGTCTGTCCAGCCGTTAGTAAATCGTTAGTTAGCTTAGGAATAACAGAGAGCCAACGAGCTACAATGTATTCATCTATGTTAGTCTGTTCTATAATCTTAGAGGCAAATGAATCTATCCTTGTTGCATCTTGAAGATTGCTGTGCTCTATTGATATCCCCCAAGCTAGGAGGCAGAAGATGTGTGGGCTTAGGATTACCGACAACGAAACTCTTCTTTGAATTTAAGAGACCATTTGCCTAGTTTAGGGATATATATACACTGTCCCTCAAGGAGTAAACTCTCAAGGGTATGTACAAATGCAGACCAGAGCTGTTTGCTTACACTCTGATCTGCACCTATTTCGTTGGCTAATCGCTTAATCCAAACCTCTTCTTGTAGCATTCTATTACTCGGCTATCTTACCATAGAGGTCGAAGACATCAGCGCTAGTAATTTCAACTTGGTAGAATTCACCAGGCACTAACTCTTGGTCAATATGCTTAATAAGTACCTCTTGGTCTACTTCGGGTGAGTCAAATTCGGTACGACCAATATAGTAATCTCCTTCTCTGCGGTCTATGACGGTGCGCAACGTCTGTCCAATCTTTTCTTGATTGAGACTAGTCATGATGGCTTCTTGTTCTTCCATCAATCTATTCATGCGCTCCTGTTTGAGGTCTAGCGGAACATCATCTTCATAATTTTGATGAGAATAAGTACCATCCTCATGAGAGTATATAAATGCTCCTAGACGGTCAAACTTAATATCACGGACAAACTGGAGTAGTTCTTCAAAGTCTTCGTCCGTTTCTCCTGGATGACCGACCATAAGCGTTGTGCGAATATGTATTCCGGGAACCTCTTCTCTCAATTCTTTTTAGTAGGCTGTAGGTCTCTTCCTTGGATATACCTCGACGCATAGCCTTGAGCATAGAGTTGCTAATGTGCTGCAGTGCTATGTCTATGTAAGTACATACATTATTATGCTCTCTAATCACTCTGAAGAGTTCTTTAGGGAAGGCATTGGGGTAGGCATAGTGCAATCGTAACCACTCAAGACCCTCTAGAGAAGCCAAGCGTTCGACCAACTCGGGTAGCTTGTGCTCGTGATATAGGTCTAGACCATAGTATGTTAGGTCTTGAGCAATCAATTGTATCTCTTTCACCCCAGAGGCAATAAGGCTCTTAGCTTCTTCTACGATGTCCTCCATAGGACGAGATACATACTTTACCTGTGATTAGTGGAATAGCACAATAAGAGCAAGTGCGGTTGCATCCTTCAGAAATCTTTAGATAAGCATAATGCTTGGGGGTAGTAATACTTCTATTACCTCCCATAGGGTCATTATAATAGGCCTTGCCTAAATCGCTGATAAGTTTTTTCCAATTAAACTTACCATAGAAACCATCTACTTCAGGAATTTCTACCTTGAGGTCATCCATGAAACGCTCGGTAAGACAGCCCATGACATAGACCTGACCGACTTGTCCTGTTTTCTTGCACTCTACGATGTCAAGAATCATATTGATAGACTCTTCTTGAGCATCTGCGATAAATCCACAGGTATTGATAACTACAATCTCACCACTGACTTCTTCAGGGTTATGACTGACTTTATATCCGTTTGCTAGGAATTGTTTGATTAGATGTTCGCTGTCCATTAGGTTCTTGGAACATCCTAGGGTAATTACGTCTACTTGATTTTTTCTCATTCTCCAAATAGGGAGTCTACAAATTCTTTTTTTGCGGAATAGTTGAAGGTCATCAATGCCTTCTCCTAGTCCAATATATTTAACTGGTACTTTAAACTGGTCTGAGATGCCAATGACGACACCTCCCTTAGCCGTTCCGTCTAGCTTAGTAATCGCCAAAGCGTTCACTTCTGTGGCTGCCGTAAACTGCTTAGCCTGCTCAAATGCATTCTGTCCGGTAGAGCCATCAAGAACTAGCAAAACTTCGTGAGGTGCCGAGGGTACAACCTTTTGCATGACACGTTTAATCTTGCTTAACTCGTTCATGAGTCCAACCTTATTGTGCAAACGTCCTGCGGTATCAATGATAACTACATCTGCACCGCTACTCACAGCGGAACTAAGCGTATCAAAAAGCGACCGAAGCAGGGTCTGCATTCATGCGTTGTTTGATAATAGGTATTCCCAATGCGTTCTGCCCAGATATCTAATTGCTCGATAGCTGCTGCACGGAAAGTATCCCCAGCTCCAAGTACAACCTTGAGCCCTGCTTTAGTAAATTGGTTCGCTAGTTTCCCAATAGTTGTTGTTTTTGCCAACGCCATTAACTCCCAACGACCATAATAACATAGGGCTTGGCATTCTCAGGGATAGAGAATTTGTCTCCATCGACGATACCATTCTCTGTGAGCAGAGTCGCTATTTCACTGCGAAGGATTTGAGTAAGTTCACTAGTGGTTACATATTTATCACGAGCGACACGTTCCTCAATGCGTTTGATAATCTTTTAATGTAGTCTCAACGCCTACGTCAGATGAGATTAGGACATCTTCCAAAGTCGTCTAGAACATCATCATCAACTTTGCTCTTACCTGCTACAGCACGAGCGATTTTTGTCGAAAACGCTTTCTTTACTCTTCGTTAAGCCTTCCTTGAGTTGCCCTTCATCAGTTTCTTTTTTTCTTGAAGAAATCAAATAATCCCATAGCTTAGTCCATTCTGTATTTATAATCCTCGTAGGTATAGGTGCGTAACATCTCCAGCTCATCGTTGCTCTTAAGTAGAGCGATAGAAGGGTGGGGAATGCCATTGAACATATTGGTCTTGACGGTTGTGTAGTGTAGCATATCTTCAAAGATAATCTCCTGTCCAATCTCTAAGGCCTCATCAAAAAAATCCAATAACCTATAAAGTCTCCACTCAAACAGCTATTGCCTCCTATTCGGTAGCAATGACCATTTGTTTCATGCTCTGTAACGCTTTGAGCTCCACGTATTCTAGGTTGGTAAGGCATTTCAAGGCAGTCTGGCATATGGCATGTAAATGATACATCTACAATCGCAGTCTTGATGCCATGATGACATACGAGGTCGATAACTGTGGCTTTGAGGAAGCCCGTCTGCCAAGCAAAGGCACTACCAGGCTCAAGGATAAGCTTGAGGTGTGGATGCCTAGCACGGAATTCAGTTAAGACCTTAATGAGGTGTTCTACATCATAGTCTGCACGAGTCATAAGATGACCTCCTCCACAGTTGAGCCATTTAGCTTCCTTTAATGCATTAGGGAAGTTAGGCTTCAATCTTGGCTAATGCGCCCTCAAGGTCGTATGAAGTACCTTCGCACAAAACGTGGAAAGTGTAATCCCTCTATGCCCTTCAGGTAGTTTGTCTCCTAATTCACTTGCAGGTACTCCGAAGCGTGAGCCTGGTGCACAGGGATTATATAAGTCGGTTTCGACAACGGAAAACTCTGGGTTAATTCTTAGTCCATAAGAAACGTCTTTCACCTTGTCCCATAAGAGGGCGGAGATGTTCAATTTGACTTATAGAGTTAAAGGTAATATGGCTAGAGTAACGTTGTAATGCCTCGAAATTGTCTTTGGTATAGCCTGGGACTAAAAGGTGTGCACACGGCTACCCATTTCCTCGAAGCCTAGCTGGGCTTCATAGATAGAACTAGCAGTGCTAGCCTTGATATATTCTCTGAAAATAGGGAACGTACGCCATAAAGCATACGCTTTAAACGCAAGTATAATCTCAACCCCACTGCGCTGAGCGACTGACTGGATAAGTTCCAAGTTTTTTTCGTAGCAATCGTTCCTCAAGCACATAGCAAGGCGAGCTAATAGTTGGATATATCGAATTCTTCATATCTCTTCTGTAGAATGAATTACAAAGATAGCTAATTTTTTTGGTGGTTTAATAAAGGTTAAAAGAGAGTTGCAAGCGCAAATCTGTAAGTGTAAGGTCAAACAGTTTCTCGATATAAAAGCAGTAAAACATCTAAGTAGGAAAAGAAAAAGCATAAGGTGCGTTTCCTAAACTTAAAACCTCGGCGAAGTCTGTACAAACTCACGTAGTCTGCACAAACTTCAGCCGTAGTTTGTACAGACTACAGCTGAAGTTTTGCAGAAGTATGTTCGTGAATGCATGTTTGTCTAGGTTAATCCATTTTATTTATAGTTATATAAGATGGAAGTTTGATAGTCAGTGGTATTTCTTGAAATTTGATGTTTTTATTGATAGTTGATGGGAGATATAATGAAAAACTATGCCCTTATAAGACTATTCTAATGGTGTTGAAATTAAAAGGTTATAAAACAACAAAAAGAAGCCACCTTCTGCCCATAGGCTAAAAGATGGCTCCTGAGATTGAGAGAGCTGAGCTGACAGAAGCTCTCTCGGGGTGTTAATTCAATTAGAACCCTATTGTTATAAGGCGTCAGCTACTTTTCTGATCTTATAGAAACATAAAACTTAGATATCAATAGATATAGAGAAATGGTTTACTTTCTCTCCAAAAATCTATTGATAGCAGTGATAAGTATTGTATAACGTCCGTGAGGGAGATTTCCTAACTCATAACTACTGTCATTGGATATACTTTTGAGATATTCAACTTTTTTGATGCTAGGCTTTACTCCATCAGGGAAGATATAGAGAGCAAAGAAGCGTGCTTGGTCTGGTCCTTCAATATCAGAAGGTGACCATTGCAAACTAACTGCATTATTGTCATCTGTCGAGAACCAAGCATCATCTACTGGGTCGTGGTTTGGGTGATTTACCTAGGATACCTTGCCATTCAGGTAGTAGAGCAGGGATAGGGCTGATAATTATTTCTTTAAGTTGTTCGTCAATACCCTTATAGTTGCGTACAAGTTCGTCCGCAGGGCCAATAGATATTTCCTGGCTAAGCTCCTGACTAAGCTTCATCTTATCGTCAAGCTGGTTCCCATCCATTGTACGTTTGATATCTTGACCGATAAAGAATTGAGTTTCTTTCTTTCTTTAGAGCTTTATGCCACCAAAAAAAGCTAGTTCAAGGTGATCAGCCGTAGGATGCCCGATATTCCAATAGATTTGAGGTGCAATATAATCAACCCATCCCTTTTTAGCCCAAAGAAGTACATCGGCATATAGGTCGTCGTAATTCTGTAATCCCTTGGTCTTACTTCCCAGATGGGATGCGATGCTTTTATTACGATAAATACCAAAAAGGGCTAATTCCTAGGCGTACCCAAGGTTTGGAATAAGCAATGACATCATGCAGGTCTCGGATAAAGCTATTTACATTTTTTTGCGTCTCCAATCTCCTTTAGTCTCTTCTGTGTATCCGAAAGGAATCCCATACTCTCTGAAGCTTACGCTATCAGGAAAGTCTAAACCCTCTGCTGGATAAGGGTAGAAGTAGTCATCAAGATGTAGTGCATCAATATCGTATCCGTCAACGATTTCTTTCGCAACTCTAAGCAAATGTGTACGCCCTTTAGGATTACCGGGGTCTAGGATGAGCTGTTTGTTGTAGGTAACAAACCAGTCTGGGATGCTTAGAGCTAAGATGCTCACTTGAACGTGGCGCAAGTGCATTGGCTGCACCTCGATAAGGATTTATCCATGCATGGAGTTCCATACCATTCTTATGACATTCGCCTATGACAAATGCCAAAGGATCCCAATCTTCAATAGGAGATTTTCCTTGTTCGCCCGTGAAGTATTTGCTCCATGGTTCTGTTTGGCTGCGATAGAAAGCATCTCCTTCTGCTCGTACTTGGAAGAGAACTACATTGCAGTTTAGACTTTTTGAGTAAAGCAATACGATCTTTGAGTACCTTCTGTCCTTCAGCACGGCTAAGCCCCATATAATCATTTCCGGTAAATAGTAGGTAGCCATGCTCCACGCATTTCACGTTTCTGATACTTATTTTTTTCCATTTAGTCCAACCTTATCTAGCAGACTACAAGAGCTGGTCAGTAAACCCTAAATGAGAGTAGACCAAGAAATAGGTGCTTTTTTTCATTATTTAATCTCTTATAAGAAGGTAAAGTATAGTGAAAAAGTAAACAAGTAGCGTAGTTATCGGAATAACGAAGAGCATACTGTCTATACGGTCTAAGATACCTCCATGACCCGGTATAAGAGAACCTGAATCTTTTACGCCCTGCATTGCGCTTGAGCATAGACTCAAAGAGATCTCCCCAAGTAGCGAATACAGAAATAACGATACCTAAAATAATACTCTTAGTTATATCGAACATAGTTCCATCTAAGAAATAAGCAAGGAGTGTGGTTGAAATAACACTGAAGAGCATGTCGCCAAAGAAACCTTCCCAACTCTTCTTTGGTGATAGACTCGGGAATAGGCGGTTCTTACCGATTTTACTACCCACCATATAGGCTCCAGTATCATTTGCCCAAATAGCAACGACGGCAGTTAGTAACATGTCAGGGCAACTCTCCTTTAGAAATACCGCGAAGGTAATAGGAAGAGTAATGTATATATGGCCAAAGATAATTTTAGATATTTCGGCAGGTTGTTCTGAGCGATTGCTGTACAAGCTGCGGATAAGGATAAATAGGAGGTAAGATATAAAAATTCCCAATGAAGGTTTTAGTAAAAAGGATGTAAGCTCTGCAGAGTTTATCATGAAGATACTCGCTAATGCATCAAGAATAACCCTAAGAGGGCGTGTGCGATGTAGCCTATTAAGCTCTGCGTATTCCCAGTGAGCAGCAAATGCTATGAATGAGAAAACTACAAGAAAGAAAGGCATACAATCAATATAGATTGCACTAAAGATCAGGGCTACATAGATGATGCCCGATAGACTTCGTTTAACTAGCTCGTTCATTTGGTTTTTGTTTGGGTTTAATAGATATGCGAATACCGAATAAGGCTATAATTAGTCCTATTCGGTATCTTTTTTATTCGGGGTTTAAATCTCGTATTTCTTTGATTAGTCTGTTTCAGCATCAGATGCTAAAGAACAATTTTTCTTCATTATTGTCAGAATCTGTTGAGGACTCAGGTTTCTGTGAGTTTATTCTCCCTCTCTTCATTGGCTGCTTTAATCTCGTCAGCTCTACTTGTCCATTGTCGCTTACCTAGTAGACGTTCTACATCCTCGGTATAGATAACTTCAGCTTCAAGTAGTAAATCGCTTAGAGCCTTATGTCCCTCAGCTTTTTCTTGCAATAAGTCCTTTGCTCTTTGATATTGTTGTGCAATAATCGCATTGACTTCTTCGTCAATCAGCTCCGAAGTTTTATCGCTATAAGGCTTTGATATGCCGTATGCGTCTCCTTGTATCTTTGAGTAATTGACATTAGGAAGTTTGTCGCTCATTCCATAGTAAAACAACCATTGCGTAAGCCAGCTGAGTGATGCGTTCAAGGTCATTAGCTGCACCAGTAGAAATGCGCCCAAGGAAGATTTCTTCTGCAGCTCGCCCTGCAAGAGTCGCACACATTTGGTCAAGTAGAGCTTGAGTGGTGGTAATCTGTCTTTCTTCTGGTAGATACCATGCTGCACCAAGAGCTTTTCCTCTAGGAACAATCGTTACCTTTAACAAGCGGATTAGCGTATTCAAGGAACCAGCTCACTACAGCATGACCAGCTTCATGTATAGCGATGCTTCTACGTTCTTCGCTAGTCGTAATCGCATTCTTTTTCTCAAGACCTCCAATAATGCGGTCTACAGCATTCATGAAGTCCGTACGACTAACAAATTCCTTCTCATTACGAGCTGCAATAAGAGCCGCTTCGTTACAGATGTTTGCGATATCTGCACCCGAGAAGCCCGGTGTTTGGCGTGCTAGTAAATCTAAATCAAGGCTACTGTCTGTCTTGATATTCTTTAGGTGGACAGTGAAAATCTCTTTACGGTCATTGATGTCTGGAAGGTCGACAAATATCTGTCTGTCAAATCGTCCAGCGCGAGTAAGAGCACCATCAAGGATATCTACACGGTTTGTTGCCGCTAAGATAATGATTCCACTATTAGAACCAAATCCATCCATCTCAGTAAGAAGTTGGTTAAGTGTGTTTTCACGCTCATCATTTCCACCAAGGTTTTTGAGAATTACTTCTTGCTCGTCCCGACAGCATCGATTTCATCAATGAAGACGATACAAGGAGCTTTTTCTTTAGCCTTAGCAAAGAGGTCTCTTACGCGACTAGCACCTACACCAACGAACATTTCGACAAAATCAGAGCCTGATAGAGAGAAGAATGGAACGTGTGCTTCACCTGCAACAGCTTTTTGCAAGTAGAGTCTTACCTGTTCCTGGAGGTCCCTACAAGAAGAGCTCCTTTAGGAATCTTGGCTCCGAGCTGTGTGTATTTATTGGGATTCTTTTAAGAAGTGTACGATTTCTTCTACTTCTTCTTTGGCTTCGTGTAGACCCAGCTACATCTGCAAAAGTGATGGACATACTATTTTTTTATCATGTAGCTTTAGCTTTGCTTTGCCCGACAGAAAAAAATACTGCCACCGCCTAGTCCACCAGAACCACTGCCTCCCATAGAACGACGCATCATCCAAAACCAAAAACCCTACAAGGAGTAGAGTAGGACCAAAAGAAAGGAGATAACCCCAAAATCCTGTTTGCGATTGTGTATAAAGTTAGTTTAGCTGTAATTCCAGATTGATCATAGAAATCACTGAATTTATCAACCGATGGGATATTACTTTTTTTACAGTGACAAGCTTGCTTTTTGTCTCCATTAACGCCTTTTTAGGTCTGCAGACGAAAACACACTGTCTATCATGTGTCTCTTGATAACGGCTGAGACTTCATTATTACCTCTATCAACGGTCATTTCGCTGAAAGCCTGCTTTGTAGCAGCTCTCTTGAAGTCATTCCAGCTCAAATCCTTATTTACAGAAACATTACCGTCATAAAGGAATAGCACTGCCAATGCAATGAGAATAAGTCCGTAGAACCACATCTCATTGAAGCGAAAGCTTTTCTTTTCTTTTTTTTGTTCTGACATCGAGTTTAATTATATGCTTTTCTCCTACAACAAGAGTTATTGCTTATTAGTTTATTCACACAAAATCCTTAGAGAAGCAATTTTCTAGTGTATGTAGTGAGAAAGTTATCGTATTTTGAAGAAGTCATAAAAATAGGGCCGGTCAAAATATATTCTGACACAGCCCTATATTGATGTAAAGAGTAATCTTATTTGAGATTACATCATGCCACCCATACCGCCCATGCCTGGAGCCATTGCTGGTGCAGGGTTATCTTCCTTCTTGTCTGCGATAACGCATTCCGTAGTTAAGAACATACCTGCGATAGAAGCAGCATTTTCAAGTGCAACACGAGTAACCTTAGCAGGGTCAATGACACCCTGAAGCGTATAGATTTTTCAAATTTATCTAGACGTGCATTGTATCCGAAGTCATCTTTTGCCTTCACGTACTCGCTGAACGATGACAGCTCCCTTCCTTTCCAGCATTAGCGACAATCTGACGTAGTGGTTCTTCAATCGCACGTTTTACGATTTCAATACCTGTCGTTTCATCGTCATTATCTCCTGTAAGTCCGTCAAGAGCAAGCGTTGCACGGATATAGGCTGTTCCACCTCCAGGCACAGTGCCTTCTTCAACGGCTGCACGCGTTGCGCTGAGAGCATCATCGACACGGTCTTTCTTCTCTTTCATCTCAACTTCACTAGCTGCACCGACATAAAGAACTGCTACACCTCCAGCTAACTTGGCAAGGCGTTCTTGTAGCTTTTTCCTTTATCGTAGTCGCTCGTCGTTTGTTCGATTTGCGCCTTGATTTGAGCGATACGTTCACTGATAGCCTCCTTGCTGCCTGCACCATTGACGATAGTTGTGTTATCCTTATCAACGGTAATCTTCTCAGCAGTACCAAGCATATCTAGAGTTACGCTATCTAGTTTGAGTCCTAGCTCTTCGCTGATAACTACACCGCCTGTAAGGGTTGCAATATCTTGGAGCATAGCCTTACGTCTGTCCCCGAAGCCTGGAGCCTTTACAGCGCATACCTTGAGGCTACCACGTAGACGGTTTACTACAAGTGTAGTAAGAGCTTCGCTCTCGATGTCCTCAGCGATAATGAGTAAAGGACGACCTGTTTGGATCGTTTGCTCTAGGATAGGAAGGACTTCTTTGAGTACACTGATTTTTCTTGTCGTACAGAAGAATGAAAAGGATTTCTCAAGTTGAGCTTCCATCTTCTCGCTGTTAGTTACGAAATAAGGAGAGAGGTATCCTCGGTCAAATTGCATTCCTTCTACGACCTCAACAGTCGTTTCAGTTCCCTTTAGCTTCTTCTACCGTGATAATACCTTCTTTCTTTACTTTACGCATAGCTTCAGCAATGAGAGCACCGATATGCTCGTCGCCATTAGCTGAAATCTTAGCTACATGCTCAATCTTTTTCAAAGTCGTCACCAACCTCTTGAGCCATGGCACGTATTTCAGAAACGACTTTTGATACAGCCTTATCAATACCACGCTTGAGGTCCATTGGGTTTGCTCCAGCTGTAACGTTTTTTTAAGACCAACGCCTATAAGTGCTTGAGCTAAGATTGTAGCCGTCGTAGTACCATCACCAGCATCATCATTAGTTTTGCTTGCAACTTCCTTTACAAGCTGCGCTCCCATGTTTTCAAATGGGTCTTCAAGCTCAACTTCCTTGGCTACAGACACACCATCCTTAGTAATGTGTGGTGCTCCATAGGTTTTGCTGAGGATTACATTGCGTCCTTTAGGACCAAGTGTAACTTTGACTGCATTTGCTAAAGAATCCACGCCCTTCTTGAGAAGGTCACGTGCTTCCATATCGAATTTTATCTCTTTTGCCATAATAGTCTGATACTTGTCTTGTCAAGTTTAAAGTGTTGCTAAAGCATCATTCTGACGCATGATGAGAAATTTTTCGCCTTCGTGCTCAATTTCTGTTCCAGTCATACTTGCCGTATAGAATGATATCTCCAACCTTAAGAATCATCTCTTCGTCCTTAGTTCCCTGTCCCGACAGCGATGATTTCGCCTTTGGCTGGTTTTTTTCTTTAGCTGAGTCGGGAATGATAATGCCACCGATAGTTTTTTTCTTCAGCCGCAAGAGGCTTAACTAGGATGCGATCTGCAAGTGGTTTTAATACTCATAATTCGATTGTTCTTATTTGTTTAATTTTTTTCCAATCTCTAAGGCAATGCACGTGCCATTGATTAGAAGTGCTGACAATTTGTCTTTAAGTGCTGCGACTAATAAATCATTAGCCTTGCGATCTTGGGTCGCTACGCGTATGTGATAGGGACTTAATGTTTTTGAAGTTGGAAGCATCTCTAATGAGTATTCCAAATTCTTGTGCTAGTTCCTCTTTAAGCTCTTGTGCTCGTTTTGGGTGTCTTCAAAATCATGAAATGAGTATCACTATCTTCTAATTCAATACCAGGGTATTTGAGAGAGTGCTAGACGTAGTCTATCAGTTTCTTCCCATAGATTTACTCTATTGATTGTCTCAGGAAAATTATGCTGAGCAATCCATATTCCTGCCTCTATAGCTAGGGGCATTGACGCTCCATGGTTGCCGAATATGCCTAATTTTTAGTAGCAATAGATGGCGATGTTAGGATATATCCGATGCGTAGCCCCGGTATCTTATAGCGCTTAGTGAGCGAGTAAATATAGAGGTGTTTGTCGTCTAGGGTAAGTTTGGGGAGTACTTTTCTTGAATAATACTCATAGCTACGGTCAATGACTAGGATTTCATCATCATAATCTTCACTCTGAACTAGTCCCGTTGGATTATTAGGATTGCATAGCCATCTTATTGATGCTTGAGGCGTAATGGTTGATTGGTAAACCTCCGAAGCTGAGCGATACTCACTAAAAAGTAGGTTCGTTTATTTTTGACTGGCTTACCTGAGAAAAGATGGGCAATTAAGTAAATAGCTTCCGTAGCACCATTAGTGACAACTACACTGTCAGGGCTAACGTTATGATGCTCTGCCAAGAGTTTCTGCAGTGTGTATGGTTCAGGTTCGGGATAGGAGGCTGTACAAATAGGCAATACCTCTCTCAAGTGTTCTATGAGAGAGGTATTATCAGTATTTTTGATGTACATTGGAACTGAAATTAGCTACAATATGCTTGTATTTATATAGGTCGTCACCGTGTCCATTAATCATATTTTAGGCAGCTGTATATGTAATCAATATCTAGATGTTGTCTGAGATGATTGGCTAGTTTATCATACTGTTCATTCTTGAATTGCTCGTAGTCTAGTAGACTATCTTGCTGTACTAGCTTATCTTTATGTGGAGCTAGAATAAAGTCTATAAATGCAGGATTATCTAGAATGCCATGCAGATAAGTTCCCATACAGCGTTCATTTAAGAAATAACCATCTGCTCTGCCATCTTCAAGAATCGTTAAAGGAGATGCTTCCGCCTCATCGATAGGAGTTGTCCGCCCCATGTGAATTTCATAACCTTGACAGACGGTATCGTGATTTAAGAAGGTAAATTGGCGTTGCTTAGTGACCTTATCTCCTTCCATAGTTGTGCTCGTCGGAAGAAGTCCAAGACCAGGTAAACGAGGTATATTACCCTCTACGCCCGTTAGGGTCGCACACCTCAACACCCATTATTTGGTATCCACCGCAGATGCCGAGTACTGTTTTACCCATTACGGAAAGCTCGTATGATAGCTTGAGCTGCACCATTGCTACGCAGTTCTGCTAAGTCTGATAGAGTACTTTTACTCCCTGGAATAATCACAATATCTGCATGCTCAATGTCATAAGGGTTATTGCTGTAAAACAGATGTACTCTAGGGTCTGCCTCAAGACGAGCAAAATCTGTATAGTTGGATAGATATCTGAGCAGTACAACTGCGATATTGACTTTTCCCGTCTTGACGCTCTTTAGACCTTTTTGCTTAGAGCTACAGAGTCTTCTTCTTCAATGATAATATCTTCAAATTGAGGAACAATACCAACTACGGGAACAGAGCAAAGGTCTTCAAGAATCTTTTGTCCTTCCTCAAACAATCTGATATCACCTCTAAATTTATTGATGATAATACCTTTGATGAGTTTGCGCCATTCAGGTTTCTGAAGCATAATAGAACCATATACAGAAGCAAATACACCTCCTCTATCAATATCTGCAACCAAGAAGACTGCGGCATCTGCATACTCTGCCATGGGCATATTGACCAAATCGCTCTTCTGTAGGTTTAATTCACTGATGCTACCAGCACCCTCCATAACGATAGGGCTATACTTATGGCTTAAACGGTCAAATGCTGTATGTACCTCTTCCCTTAGATGTTCACGCCCTATTGTTCGAAAGTATTCATAGGCGTCTTTGTTTCCAATAGGCTTCCCATGTAGCACAACTTGACTACGCTTATCACTACTCGGTTTAAGTAGTAGAGGATTCATATCCGTATGGGGAGCTATCCCAGCAGCTTCAGCTTGTACCGCTTGAGCTCTACCTAGTTCAAGCCCTTCTGGGGTTGCGTAGGAATTCAGTGCCATGTTCTGAGCCTTGAATGGTGCAGGGTGATAGCCATCTTGAAGGAGTACACGGCACATACCCGTAGCCAAGATACTTTTTGCCGACATCACTACCTGTGCCAACAAACATGATAGGCTTTAGCTTTTGAGTCACGACTTTAGAGCTGTTAAAACGTTATACAAGGGAGTAAGAAGCACTGCATTTACGTGTCTCATCTATCTTTACAGAGATGAGTTTAACGCCAGTACCGGCTAATTGTTGAGGTCCTACAACTGTCACGAGGTACTGAGCAAGTTGCTCTGCTGTGGGATTGAATGGAACGGTAACGATATCTTCTGGGACTATATCTTTGAGTTGCTCAAGAAGTGGGTCTTCTTGCCAAAGTACCATTTTATGGTCCCAATTCACCTCCAACCACTCGCATAGATGAGCCTTAATTAGGCTGAAATCAATGACTCTACCAAGGTCATCTAATTCATTTGCAGTACATGTAAAATGAATGCGATAATTATGCCCATGCAGATGACGGCATTTATTCTCGTGCCCTACGACACGATGTCCCATACTTATATCGTGGTATCGTTCTACTGTAATCATATTTGTATCTATTGTTGGCTGGCAATGATTTTTATCGTCCTCGCTTGTTAGGGTGTAGCGTTGTGCCAGAACTGATTTTCTCCATCAAGAATCATATCTGTAAGCCTGTCCTCAATCTCCCTTTGGAGTACTCGGCGAAGAGGTCTAGCTCCATACTCAGCACTATAAGCCATCTTAATAAGAGTCTGAATAGCGGCACTATCAAGCTCAACATTGTAACCTTGCTGCATTAGTCGCTTACGCAATGGCTTAAGCTCAAGCTCTATAATTTGAGAGAGAGCGTCTTCACTGAGAGAGCTGAATGATATGATTTCATCTAACCTATTAAGAAACTCTGGGCTGAAAGTCTTGTTAAGGGCTTTCTTCATAATGTCTTGACCTCGACTTTTCTTGGTTATCACCTAATGAAAAACCAATACCTCGTCCAAAGTCTTTTGCTTGACGAGAGCCTGCATTAGATGTAATCATGATAATCGTATTACGAAAATCAACCTTGCGTCCATAGCTATCAGTTAAGAAGCCCTCATCAAGTACTTGCAAAAGTAAATTGAATACATCTGGGTGAGCTTTCTCTATTTCATCAAAGAGTACAACAGAGTAGGGCTTACGACGTACTTGTTCGGTTAGTTGCCCTCCTTCATCATATCCAACATATCCTGGAGGAGCACCAACAAGTCTGCTTACAGCAAACTTCTCCATAAACTCACTCATATCAACGCGTATCAGAGCATCTGTAGAGCCAAAAAGCTCTTCGCAAAGACTCTTTACAAGGTGCGTTTTTGCCCACGCCTGTTGGTCCAAGTAATAGAAAACTTCCAATAGGACGCTTTTTCATCTCTTAACCCAAGTCTATTGCGCTTGATACTGCGTGCAATTTTATCCACAGCTTCATCTTGACCAATGACTCTAGACTTAAGTACTGAATTCAAACTCTTCAAGCGAGTAAAATCATTACTAGAGAGGTTTTTGAACAGGAATAGATGTCATCATGGCTACAACTTCTGCCACATCGTCAGAGCTTTATCTGAGTTCTTTGCTCCTGACTCTGTTGCATCAGTTGGTCTTGAGCATCTGAAATCTCTTGCTCAATCTCTCGCTCCTTATTTCTGTAGCTAGCTGCTAACTCAAACTTTTGTTCTCGGATAGCCTCTAGCTTTTTTTCTGAGAGTATTGATTGCGTTTCTCTTCAGAGCTAATACGAACTCAAGATTACCTTCTGATACGCGCTTATTGCCTTTACGACTACCAGTTTCATCCATAAGGTCAATAGCCTTATCTGGGAAAAAGCGGTCATTAAGGTAGCGGTCAGCCAGACTTACCATCGATTGTATAGCCTCTTCGGAGAAACTTACTTGATGGTGCTCTTCATAACGAGATTGTAATTGCTTGAGAATTTCTAACGTTTCTTCCGCTGTGCTTGGTTCTACAATAACCTTCTGGAAGCGACGCTCTAGAGCTCCATCTTTTTCAATATGCTTTCGATACTCCTCAAGAGTAGTGGCTCCTATGCATTGGATACCTCCACGAGCAAGCGCAGGCTTCATCATATTGGCTGCATCCATGCTACCACTACCTCCACCAGCACCTACCATTGTATGGATTTCATCAATATATATAATGATATTGCTGCTAGCCTCTAGTTCATCTAGAATACCCCTTGACGCGTTCTTCAAATTGTCCTCGGTATTTTTGTCCCAGCTACTAAGCCTGATAAGTCAAGTTCAAGAAGTTTTTTTCCCAATAAGGTGAGCAGGAACATCTCCAGAAACAATCCTTTGGGCAAGCCCTTCGACAAGGCTTGTCTTACCTACACCCTGGTTCTCCAATGAGAATAGGATTACTTTTTTTCTTCTTCTGCCAAGTATTTGAGAAATGCGTTCTATTTCATTTGTACGACCAATGACAGGGTCAAGTTTTTCCTGCTTTTTGCTAGCGCAGTAATGTCACGACTAAATTGAGTGAGTAGTGGCGTTTTATTCCCAGTTCGCTTTCCTCCATTATCTTTTTGCAGCATTACTACTCCTAGCATGTTCTCTTGTCGAGCTTTCAGAAGCCATTGGCGTATCCTCATCACTATCATCTTCTTCATCGATGATATTCTGAGGAGGACGGTCTGTAAAAAGCTTTTTTAGAGCCTCACTAAGAGCTCCAAACGGATTCCCTTTGGTTTTATTGGACGCTAGTTTTCATTACAGAGCTATCAATAAGATGCCGTTTGAGATACGTATCATGATTACCCTCTAGTATAGCTTTAAAGAGTAGTATAGGACTAATTGCTTCTTGACTAGTTGTGTCGCATAGCTTAACTGCGTCAGCGATGGCCTGCCTTGAGTGTTCAGCCAAAGAAGGGTCTCTGTCTTCGTCAACTCGAGGTGTATTATCGTCTATAAATTTAGAATAATCGTCTATAAACTTAGCTGGTTCAACTCCATACTGGCGTAAGTAGTCCATACAAGGGCTACTTCCTTCTAAGAGAATTCCATAGAGAAGGAGGTCTGGAGTTACTTCCGCTGCGTTTATTTCTTTAGCCTTCTGAAAGCTAAGTTCCATTGCATTTCTGAAGGTGTCTGTATAATTGTACGTCATGATTTACTTCTTAGCAAAGAGCATACCATAAAATGCTGCTACTTTAATAATAAGAACTCATATAGAGAAGAT
>BNJS01000848.1_pt1 | contig 87155 bp, 135 predicted proteins | sample 8540461 | NCBI WGS metagenome assembly BNJS01 (sample SAMD00202454, study PRJDB9452) | human saliva metagenome | isolation source: human saliva | place: Japan
CCGCATGATTCCCCATTATTTCAACAATCCCCGCCACAACGCTTCTTCATCGTCCGCAATCTTGCGCAAAAAAACGCGGCGATTTCTCGGCAGCCGTTTTCAGACGGCTTTTTGCACTGCTTCACGCACATCGCTGCAAACTGCCGCCATTGGTCGCCGATGGCGGTCATTTGTTCCGAGGCCGTCTGAAAAGCGGGGTTAGTCGCAGATACGGGCGGCCTGTTCGAGGAAATAGGCGTAGATATGGCGGAAACCCGCGCCGCCGGTGCCGATTTCTTCCTGCATCCGCACGAGATGGCCGAGGAACAGCTTTTTGGTATTTTTTGCATTTCGTTTGGCAGGCAGGGCTTCGATGTTTTTGCCAACGTGCGGATGCCTTTACGCCGACGAAAAACGGGCGGGAGCATTTGTTTGGCGTTTTTGCGTATGGCTTTTGCGGATGATGGCGGGTAAGTCGGCCTTTAACTTTTTTTCAGACGGCCTGTTGTTTTTCCAGCGTGTACATCATGCCTCTGGCGGCCAATACGCCTTTGGCGAAAGCGCGCCCTGCTGCAAATCTTCGGCGGCGCAGCGCTGCACCGTTTCAAATACGGGGTCGCTGATCAGGTAGTCGTCGCCGTCTTTGCCGTACACCAAGAGATTGTGTGCGTTGAAATGGAAACGCATTTGCGGCGGGAAATACGGCAGCCAGAATACGGAAGTCTGCAAACCCCGCCAGTTTGCCCGATGAAAGCGCGGCATCCAGCGCGTCCTGTCCCTTTTGGGCATTGGAAAAATTTGCGTGCGGACAATTTCAGCCCCAATGCCTTGCAGGTGTTTTTTTGATGATGCCGCGCGGTGCGATGCGGTAGGAAACCAGCGGCATGCCGCCCAGCTTGACGACGGGCAGCCAGACAAAGGTCAGCGCGTGGGCGATGCCGAAAATCGCAGGCTTCGTCCAAAGTCGTGGCCGTGGTATTTGAGCAGTGTGGACATTACGCCGCTTTCGCAGTGGGCGGTATGCTGGTGTGGGAATTCGGTCATGGGGGTATCAATCAGATATCTGTTTAGAAGTATTTTTATAATTAGGCGGCTGCGTTTCAAACACAGATGAGGTCGTCTGAAAAACAAATCAGGGCAGCTTGCCGCCGTCAGTAAGGGCTGGTTCGCCTTAATCCGCGTCCGTCCGCTTTAATTCGTCTATGCTGATTTGCAGCGCGTCGGCGTATTTTTGCAGGGTTTTGTCGGGTAGTTTGGCGAAGATTTCGGGACGCAGGTGGCGGCGGAGCTGCCATTTCCATACGCCCGCGGCCATTGCCAAACCGGCTTCGTCGTGGCGGAAGCGGAACATATGGTAATACAGCGGCGAATATTCGCCACGTGCCACTGCTTCGCGGGCGGCGCGGGTTTGTTCGTCGAGTTCGGCGACCGCCATTTCGGTGGCGTAGGCTTTCGTCCCTGCCAGCCGCTGCTGGTGCCGGCTTCGTAACGCCCGTCGCGCGTGCCGTAAATGACTTTCAGATGTCCGTGGTAGCTTTCGCTGTCATCTTGCGGGATGTCTTTGATTTCCATAGTTTCAGACGACCTTTTTCAGTTTGCTATACCGCTTCCAAAAAGCATAAAGCAAGTTGAGAAACGCCCGCTTTCGGGAACGTAGCACAAAACTTTTTGACCGCGCTCCAATGGGAAAGTGCGCATAAATTCTTCAAGGATGATGTAAATCGATGCCGAGCCGGTGTTGCCTTTTGGTGTAGAGGTTGGTAAACCATTTTTTTCCTGCGGGATTTCAAAAGCCGATGTTTTTCAGGCCGTCTGAAAGGCGGTCGCGGAAAAAGCCGGAAGAGTAGTGGGGCAGGGAACCAGTCGATTTCGTCGGCGCGGATGCCGTGTTTGGCGGCGATTTGCGCGAGTGGTTTTTCCACCGTGTAGCGGACGATGTTTTTCGTTCAATAGTTTTACGTCCTGCTTGACCGCCATCAGGCTGTGGCGGCGGCTGTATTCAGGGGTCGGCGTGTTTCCAGCCTTCGAACACGCCGTCGCGGAATTCTGCGCCGGCATACATGCAGGGCGGCATTTCGTTGGCGTAGGAGAGCAGCTCTATCCAGCGGATTTTTCAGGCTGAGGCCGTCTGAATTCGGGGCGGTCGGACAAGTATGCCGCGCCTGCGCCGTCCGACAGCATCCAGCGCAAAAAGTCTTTTTCAAAAACCGATTTCGGGGAAGCATTTTTCCAGCTTTTTATGGTCGGTTTCGTGTTGGAACACTTCGCCGCGCATCACCGCCGAAGCGTTTTCCGACGCAGCGGCGACGGCGTGGGCGTGTTCGCCGGTGCGGACGGCATTGTAGGCGTGTTTCATCGCCGCCATGCCTGCCGCGCACACGCCCGCCATGCTCAACACTTCGCAGGAGGGCATCTCCAAAGGCCGTGTACCATCACGCCGTGTCCGGGCATGGTCTGGTCGGGGTAGGACGTGGCGCAGGACAGGCTGGTGATGTCTTCGGGCTTGATGCCTTGTGCGAACAGCCGGCGGACTGCTTCGGCGGCAAGTTCGGCATTAGTATGCGTGGCGCGGCGGCTGTCGGGGTCTATGGCGTAGTGCCGCGTTTGGATGCCGTTGGAACGCAAAATCATGCGCCGCACGCGCGAGGGCAGCTCGCCCGCCATGCCGAGTACGGCTTCTATCGCATCATTGCCGACGGGTGCGTTGGGTAGGAAGGCGGCAGTACGGTTGAGGTAAACGTTTTTTGAGTGTGTTATTTGGAATCATGGTTCTTTGTTAGATGGCGAAACAAAATATGGATACTACGGTGTTGCCTTGCCTTGTTTTGTCTCACTATGATAAGTGGTCAGCCGATAAACTGCGCCGCGTAATCGCAGCTTGCGGTGAGCGGGATGCCGTGTGCTTCGGCATATGCCGTCAACGCATCCACCAGCATTCGGGCGATGCCCTGATTGCGGAAATTGGGCGAAACTTCGGTATGGTCTACGTCCCAGCTTCCGTTGTGTTCGGTATAACTGATATAGCCTGCTTCCAAACCGTTGATGTCGATTTGGAAGCGGCGGCGTTCGGGGTAATGGATTACTTCGGGCATGGAGTGCTTTCTGTATTTGAGGCCGTCTGAAAAGCAAAGACTGTCGTCGGCCGTTGCTGCAAAACATTTTGTCGTTTTCAGACGGCCTCTGCCAACGTCGGTGCGGCTTCGGCGTCAATCCTTAACCGCTTTGGCGAGTGCCGAAGCTGTCAGCATCTGCGTGCCGAACCAGCCCCAATAAATGCGGTGGTGCTTGATTTTGCCGCCTTCCAGCCGCATCACTTCCAAAATATCCACCTGATCGCCGTCGGGCGTTTGGCGCGGGTATTCCCCACACCAGCGTATCGCCCGTAACGAAATAGCGGCCGTCCCGATACCAGCGCACCAAATCGTTGGGACGGCGGCGCGTGCCTTCCTGTAAGAAACGCAGGATTTCGGCCTTGCCGCACAGGATGCCGCTGTCGGTATCCATAATCACGGGCACCAGCGGGCTTTCAAATACGGCGTCGTCGGCATACAGCGCAATCAGCGCGTCGGTGTCGCGGTTTTTGGCATATTCGTGCCAGTCGCGGTAAATGCGTTCAAAAATCGTCCATATACAGTCTCCTTACAGGTTGCCGCCCGCAATCCGATTTATCCGCCGGAAGGTTGGCCGTAATAATCCGCCAGTTTTTCAGACGGCCTTTGAGCAGCGGATGCAGCAGTTTTTTTCACCAATACGCTCACCGGTACCAACACCAGAATCATCGCCAGCAGAAACAGGATATAAAAAAACACAGCAGGGCGCGGCGGCAGCAGGGGGACACACGTCCGGCGGCCATCAGCAGCCTGCCCCACAGGAAAAAGCTGCGTCCGGCGGCTTTTTCGCTGAAAAATCAGTTTTTCGTTCACCTTGACCGCGCCCATATTTTTGAAACAGGGTTTCGTCCAAGGTTTTGTTTTGCAACAGGGTATCCCGCATTTTTCGCACCGAAGCGCGCTGCGTCGGCCAGCTCTCCGTCTGCGATGCCGGCGGATGGGCAGGGCGCGGAAGTATTGTTTGTCGCCCGACAGCAGCCATGCAGGGGGTGGTGATGAAAGCTGGCGGCGCTGTTGCATGCGTCGATTTTGACGATGTTGCCGATGAGTTTCGCGCCGTTTGTGCGCCAAAAAGCGACTTCATTTTTTTCCTGTGCGCCCAACCACATATTGCGGCAGCCGATAAGCGTTACCACGGGTTTGCCGTTGAGCAGGCGGCGGGTTTCTTCACGTTGCAGGAAGGCGGTAATCGGCTGGGCGGGCGAGAGGAACCAGACGGTATAGGCGATAACCACGGCGTCGTAATCATCGTCGGGGAATGGCGGGCGGCAGAATCGGCGCGGGTTTCAGGTGGACGGTTTCGGGAAAGGTGTTGAAAAAAACCGCCAAAACGACCACGGGAAACGGATACGGCTCTTGCGGCTCAAGGTTCACGCAATCCACATGGACGCCGCCCTGCTGCACAGGTTCGGCGAAATTACGCACCAGTTCCGCCAGCTGTCCGGTTTGCGAGTAATACACCAGCAGCACTTTTTTTCACGTCGCTTTCCCTTTATGTATTAACAAAAATTATTTGATGATTGGTTATTATAGCTTTTTGTAAAATTATTTAAAGAACAATAGGGTGGGATAAATGGAGGTCGTCTGAAAAAGGGCGGTAGGCGTGAAAGTGGAGGCAAATGGCATATCCTGAAATCACTGGGCTTAGGGCAAAAATATCTGCCTGATAAAATGCAAACCTGCGGCTTGCCGCCCTCGCTCAACCTCTCATGCGGAGAGAAAAAACGCGGGCGGCAAGCCGACAGGTAAGTTCTTCAAAAGTGGACAGAATGACTTTGCAGGTCTGTCGGATGATGCCGCTTACAGGGCTTTTTGGCAAAAGTCGTCCAGCGGTTTGCCGGTTTGCACTTCTCTGAACTGCATCACGGTTTTGTCGCCTTGTTTTTTTCGTCCAACTCGATTTTTGCGCACCACGCTGTCGCCGCTGATAACGATGTGATTGAAAAATTTGGCGGGTAACGGCAGTTTTTCGGCGTCAAATTCAGCGTCCATTGCTTTTCAGTGCCGGAGAGGGCGAGGTCGAATTGTTTTTCCAAACCTTGCGTGTTGCCGCCGAGCAGGTCGAGGAAGAGCTTGATTTGCTGACTTTGTCCAACCTTGCCTTGGTTGGGGTTGGTCCATGCGCTGCCGTTCCACTGCATGATGCCGTCCGAGCGTACGCGCAGGGTGGTTTCAAACGGTTTCTGCATTTGCCACAACAGGCCTTTTTCGGAATCAGGACAAATTTTCCGCCCGTAACCATCGGTTTGCTCAGGGATTTCAACTGACGCTGCTGGGTAAACGCGCCCCTGTACGTTGGACGGTTTTTGCAGGGTTTGGGCGAGTTCGGCGGTGGAAAACGCCCACAAGGCGGGGCTGGCGAGGGTCAGGAAGAGGGCGGTAAGTGTTTTTTTCATGTTGTTCCTTTTCAGGTTTGTTTTCAGACGACCTTTAAGGGTTGGGGTCGTCTGAAAACGGGAAGGTCAGGCAGGGAGTAAAGGTCGGATGGGTTTGCACGGCATCCAGCCAGCTTTGCGGGGTCTGAAACTGCATCAGGCCGTCTGCCAGCGAAACGGCGGCTTGGGTGGTCGAAGCGCGGTTGAGCTTTTCGTTGGTTTCCGCATCATAAATCGTATAGTCGATGCGCAGGCAGCTTTCGATTTCGACGATCTCCATATCGACGCGGATTTTTTTGACCGAAGCGGGCGGGGGCGGATGTATTTGAGGTTCATCTGCACGATCGGCCAACTGTATCCCTGCCGAGCCATTTCATTGTAGTCGTAGCCGATGGCGGACAAAAAGGCGCAGCGGGCGGTTTCGAGGTATTTCACATAGTTGCCGTGCCAAACGATGTGCATGGCGTCCACATCGAAAAACTGGACTTCGATTTCAAAGCTGTGGCGGCAGTAGATGTGTTTTTTTCATGAGGTTCCTTGTGTGGGGCGCAAGCGGCATAGATTATATAGCGGATTTGCCGCCAAACGGTAAGGCGTTGTTTGCGCGGATGCAATGTGGTGCGATGTTTGAGGTGTTTTATAGTGATTAACTTTTAAACCAGCGGCGTTGCTCGCCTAGCTCAAAAGAACGATTCTCGTGAAGCACCAGAATCAGTTCGATATCTGTACTGTCTGCGCTCTCGCCTTGTCCTGATTTAAAGTTAATCCACTATATTTTACTACACTATGACGGTATGGTTCGGCATCTGCTTTTAAGCCGGAGTGCCTGGGGTATGGTTGGTTTAGCAAAAAGGTCGTCTGAAAACTTTTCAGACGACCTTTGGCTATAAACGGATTTATTGGGTACTGATAATCCGGTTGATCTGCCATTCAAGAAACGGCGTATATGCCGAGGCGCGGCGGATGATGGCTTGGTCTTCGTTATCCGGCGTGCTTGGGCGGCTTTCGGCGGTTTGGATATTTTTGTTGTCCCATTTGTGGAATGCTTTGCTGTGTTGATGATAGAAACCGCGTTCGGTGATGATGACTTCGGGGTTGTAGCCGTAGCCGCACCATGCGGAATCGGGTTGTGGGGCGGTGAGGTTGCAGCCGGTTTGGTAGTAGCGCGATTTGGACAGAGCTTAAGTTGTAGAGGGTCGGCAGGATGTCTTTGTGCGAACCTGCGCGTTCAGGATGGTATTCGGCGCTACCGCGGTGAGGCTTTGCGGGACGTAAAGGTAGAAGGGGACGCTGTGGCCGAGTGCGGCATCGGCGGATTCAGGATAGCCGATGGCGCGCATATTGTGGTCGCCGGTGGCGGCGATAATGGTGTCGGGCGCGATGGTTTTTCACTTTGCCGATAAAGCGGCCGAGTTGGTCGTTGCTGTATCGGAAGGTGTTGAAAATTTCATTCAACTCTTTGCCTGAGGCGAGGTTGGCAAGGCGTTTTTTTGCTCTTGTTCGTCCAAACGGAAGTTTTTCGCCTGATGCGGCGCGGGCAGGCGGTAGGGCGGGATGGTTGGTCACGGACATCATCATGATGAATACGGGCGTGCCGCTTTTTTTCGGCGCGCGCGAGTTCTTCTTCGGCATAACGGAACATGAATTCGTCGGGGTACGCCCCATGTGTCGGATTTTTGCTTCGGGATAGTGGGTTTTGAGGGTGTTTTTCATCGATGATTTCGTTGACGCCCAAGCGCCGCAGGAAGGTGTCGAAATCGCGCCAGCCGCCGTTGCCCGCCGTAATATAGACGACGCGGTAGCCGGCATCGAGATAGGGTTTGAACATATTGCCTGGGAAGGTTTTTGTTTTTGGCGAGGGATTGGCTGAGGTTGAGGCGCGGGCTGCGGACGAAGAAGCGGTGCAGGGTGTCGCTGGTGCCGTCTCCCTTCGGAAACGAATTTGCGGTATACCCAGTCTTGCTGCCAGTGTTTTGCCCAGTTCGCCCAAGAGGTCCCGTTCGGGATTGTCCATGTTCAAGAGATGCGCGCTCATGCTTTCCATGACGGTGAGAACGACGTTGGGACGGTGTTTTTCGACGGCGGCGTTTGCGGCGGTTTGGGCAAAAGAGCTGCGTCAAGTCGGCGTCTGTTTTTTATCGAGCAGGGTGCTGATGAGCCGGCTGCCGTCTTCATCGGAGACGGGATGGAAGTCGTTGCTGTTGCGGTATTCGTTGACTGCCCAGCTTAGGGAGGTCAGGGCGTTGGGAACGAGTTTGTTGATTTGCGGTGCGGCAGAAATCTGCATGGCGGTCTGACGCAGGGGGAATTTGCCGAACGAGCCGCGCATGCCTGCGGCAAGCGCGAGGACAGGGTAAGAGGATGGCGGCAATCCAAGCGGTTTTCCCCATGAGGTCGTCTGAAAGCGGGTGCGGCGGCGGATGAGGCTGAAGATTTTGCCGAAAACGAAAGCTGCGGCAATCAAGGCGACAAGACAGGGGATGACGGGATAGTCCGACCAGACGGTTTTCAGGACAGCGCGGGTGTCTTCGTCCGCCAGCCCGAAGACGAAAGACGTCAAATTGACGGTCGTAAACGCTGTAATAGAACCAGTTACCCAGCGCGGCGGCAAAGGCGGTCAGGAAAAGGACTGTTGCGACGGTAGGCAGGAGGCGTAGGGTAAAGGCGGCGGTTTTCTGCGTAGTCAGTCCGAACAGCCCGATCAGGAAGGGGAAGGCGGCGGCAACGGAGGCGATTTTGATGTCGAACAGCAGCCCTTTGGCAAAACAAAAGCCGCCAAATCACCCGCATAACGGCTGCGGATGTCGTCTGAAACGAAATGGTGCAGCATGAAGAAACGTTCGGCGGAGAAAAACGGCGACGATGGATGCCCATAAAATCAGGCAGATGAGGAGGGTTTTCCGATAGGCGGTAAGGCGGGTCATCATAATTGGCGGGTAAGATGAGGTTAGATGTAAATTTATATCAAATTTGAGTAAGGTGTGATTTTACGGTTTTAGCGGTGCGGCTTTCAAGATATGGCAAAGGATTATTCGGAAATGAAGGGGGCTCAGCTTGCTAAAAACGGTAAAACGCACTACAGTCAACACTGCACCTTATCTATAAAATTAGTGTTTTTAGGCTACGGTTCGTTATAGTATTTAAATGAATGAATTAAAAAGAAATATCAGATACTTCAGTACAAATATGTTTTGGATTTTATACAAGCAATTTTTATGAGTAAACTTTACTTTCATACTATCTTCTTTATCCTTAAAGGTGAAAGCACTATCAAATATAACCCATTCAATACCATTAATAAAAATTGATATTTCTTCTAATGGCTGATATTTATGATGACCATCTACTATATTTTTTTATATGAGAGCCAATGTGTGATTCATCATTAATCCAATAATTTCTGAATATAAAAATCTCACTAGCATCTTGTTTATGTACCGCAAAAAGTTGGTAAAGGTTCATCTCCTAAAATAATAGTTTGTACACCTTCCACAGATAAAACAGATAAATAGTTATGCTGAGAACAAGCTAAAGAATAATGCTCTTCTGGTTTTAAATCTACACAGCCCCTGCCATATATTGGCATCTGATTTTGGTAACATGACTAATGGGCCACCATAAGTGCTAATATTATGCGTTTTTAAAAATTCATTACAAAAACCTTTATGTATTAAAAATTTAAATTTTATCTAGCTAAAAGTTACTTCAAGCAAAAACTATATTCGAGACTTTTGTAATAATATAAGTTACATAAGTTTATGCTCAATGCCATTTCAAAATGAAAAATTTCTCTTACTTTTTCCTAATGTTGACTCAATATCAGAAGGTTTTTATTCGATTAAAAATTTTTAGCAAATTTTTTTATGCGTCAAATTTCGTTAACAGACTATTTTTGCAAAGGTCTCAGGTGATGTCTTAACAAAATTTCTGTGTTATTTCGTCTGCGTAAGAAGGGCTGCATGGCTGTATGGGATATTTGGATTTATTCGTTAAAGCCGATTTTTGGGCAGTTTTGAATGAAAAGGTCGTCTGAAAACCTTATCTCCCGTTTTTCAGACGACCTTTGATGCGATGGCTGCCGCTTACAGCACTGATTTCACAGTATCCACCACATTTTCCACGGTAAAGCCGAATTCTTTGAACAGCAGTTCGGCAGGGGGCGGATTCGCCGAAGCGGTTGATGCCGACGACTGCGCCGTTCAGTCCGACATATTTGTACCAGCCGTCGGCGTGTCCGGCTTCTACGGCGATGCGCGGCAGGCCTTCGGGCAGGACGGCGGCTTGATAGGCGGCGTCTTGGCGGTCGAATACGTTGGTGGACGGCATGGAAACGACGCGTACGGCGATGTTTTGCGCGGCGAGGGCTTTTTGCGCTTCCAGAGCCAGCTCGACTTCGGAACCGGTGGCCATGATGACGGCTTGGGCGTTGCCTTGGGCTTCGCTGATGACGTAGCCGCCGCGTTTGATGTCGTTCAGTTGTTGCTCGTTGCGCGCTTGGAATTTCAGGTTTTGACGGCTGAAAATCAGGCAGGACGGATGGTCTTTCGGCTTTTACCGCTTCCGCCCATGCCACCAGCGATTCGGCGGTGTCGCACGGACGCCATACGTCCATGTTCGGAATCAGGCGCAGGGTGGCGGTTTGCTCGACGGGCTGGTGGGTCGGGCCGTCTTCGCCAAGGCCGATGGAGTCGTGGGTGAAGACGAAGACGGAGTTGATTTTTCATCAGCGCCGCCATACGCATGGGCGTTGCGCTCGTATTCGCTGAACATCAGGAAAGTCGCGCCGAACGGATCGCACGCCGCCATGCAGGGCGAGGCCGTTCATGACTGCACCCATGCCGAACTCGCGCACGCCGTAGTGGATGTAGTTGCCGCCTTTGTCGCGGGTAACGGAGACTGCTGTTTGACCAGTCGGTGAGGTTGGACGGGAGTCAGGTCGGCAGAACCGCCCACCAGTTCGGGCAGCTCTTTAGCGAGGATTTCGATGCTGTTTTGGCTGGCTTTGCGGGTGGCGATGGTTTCGGCTTTGGCGCACACTTCTTTCAAGGCCGTCTGAATATAGGCATCGAAAGTTTGTCCGGCAGTTTTTATCCATGCGGCGCACGAATTCTGCGGCTTCGGCAGGATATTTTGCTTGGTATTGCGCAAACAGCTCGTTCCATTCTGCTTCCAGTTTCGCGCCTTGTTCTTTTGCAGCTCCATGCATCATAGATTTCTTGCGGATTTCAAATGCGGGGTAAGTCCCAGCCCAGATGTTTACGCGTGGCTTCGATTTCATCCGCGCCCAAAGGTGCGCCATGGGTTTTGTGGCTGCCTTCTTTGTTGGCGCTGCCTTTGCCGATTAAGGTTTTGCAGCAGATGAGGGACGGTTTGCGGTTTCTGCACGGGCGGCTTCGATGGCGGCTTGAATGGCGGCGGTGTCGTGGCCGTTTACGTTGGGAACGACGTGCCAGCCGTAGCTTTCAAAGCGTTGCGGGATGTTTTCGGTAAACCAGCCGTCCACTTTGCCGTCGATGGAAATATTGTTGTCATCATATAAAACAATCAGTTTGCCCAAGCCCAAAGTGCCGGCGAGCGAACAGGGCTTTCGTGCGATACGCCTTCCATCAGGCAGCCGTCGCCCATGAAGACGTAGGGTGTAGTGATCGACGATGTTCAAACCGTCTTTATTAAATTCGGCGGCAAGGATTTTTTCCGCCAATGCCATACCCACCGCGTTGGCAATGCCTTGTCCCAACGGGCCGGTCGTGGTTTCCACGCCATCGGTGTAGCCGTATTCGGGGTGGCGGGGGTTTTGCTGTGCAGTTGGCGGAAGTTTTTCAAGTCTTCAATGCTCAGGTTGTAGCCGGTCAGGTGCAGCAGGCTGTACAACAGCATGGACGCGTGGCCGTTGGAGAGGATGAAGCGGTCGCGGTTGTAGAATTTGGGGTTGGCAGGGTTGTGGCGCAGGAATTTCGTCCACAATACTTTCCGCCATTTCCGCCATACCCATGGGCGCGCCGGGTGGCGGAATTTGCTTTTTGAACGGCATCGGCCGAGAGGAAACGGATTGCGTTTGCCAGTTGAGACATTTTGTACCTTCCTTGCTGTATTGGTTTGAAACGGTAACGGTAAAGAAAATTCCGTTGATTATCGCCCGATTCGGGTCAGGCTTTCAAGGATATGGGCGGCTTTCAGACGACCTTTCCGTCTATCAGAAGGACAACTTCAAACCGGTACGGCATCGGTTTCGCGTTGTCCTGTTTTAAAAAGTTGTCCGCATAAGGGGTCGTCTGAAACAGGGCAAAAGCAGATGAGATTAACTGTTATTCCGTTTTGAAACAGTAGTTTATAAATTTTTTTATCAGAGATATAGCGATTCGCTATAAAGCATAGCGTCATCGGTTATATGCAACTGCTTGAATATCGCCGATTTCAGACTTGGGCAACGGAAAAAAATCAAAACGGGTGGCATATAAAAAGCCAAGTAGGGCTTTTTGCTTTGGTCAAGTTCAAATGATATGATTCCGACGCATATAAAAGGTCGTCTGAAAAAAACCAATCAAACCAGTAATCAGAATAAAAGACCTGCGCGCAAACACACGAAGGAACACTGAAAAATGTCAACAGAAAACCAAGCCGAAAACGCTGTGTCAGAAGAAAAAAACGCTGCCCCGAAAGAGCAGTCCGAGAAACCGGCAAAAACCGCTCCGCCCAAACCCTCAAAAACCCAAATCCAGCGTCATCCAAATCCATCCCGAAGGCGAACGCATCCATCCGAAAAAAAAGCGGAAGGGCGGTTCGCCAAATTGCGTATAGCCGCCGTATTGGCGACGCAGTTTGTGTTTTATGTGATTCCGTGGTTCAACTGGAGCGGCCGTCAGGCGGTACTCTTCAATATTCCGGACCGGCATTTCTTCATTTTCGGGCTGTCGTTGGGTATGGGCGACTTGATTTACCTTGCCCTGCTGCTGATGATTTGCGCCTTCGGGCTGTTTTGGTGGACGACGATTGCCGGACGCTTGTGGTGCGGCTATTCCCTGCCCGCAGACGGTTTATACCGAAAATCATGCTGTGGATCGACAACTTGGTCGAAGGCGACCGCAACAAACGCCTGAAGCTGGAAAAAAATCGCCGTGGAATTTCACTAAAATCCGTATTAAAGCAACTAAAGCTCTGCTGATTTTTTTCTTGTCTGCGCGTGGACAGGGCATTACCTTTGCGGGCTGGTTTGTCCCGATCCGCCAGTTCGTTCCCGACTTGTTTGCCGGATCGGCGGGCGGCGGCGCGATGTTTGCCGCAGCGTTTTACGGCTTCATGACCTTCTTCTTTGCCCACGTTATGCGTGAGAAAGTGTGCCTGCATATGTGTCCGTATGCACGCTTCCAAAGCGCGATGTTCGACAAAGACACGCTGATTATTTCTTACGATACCGAACGCGGCGAACCGCGCGGCGCACGCAAGAAAACCGCCAACAAAGAAGACAGCGGATTGGGTGACTGCATCAACTGCACCATGTGCGTACAGGTCTGTCCGTCGGTATCGATATCCGCGACGGTTTGCAGTATCAATGTATCGGCTGTGCGGCGTGTATTGATGCCTGCGACGAAATCATGGATAAAATGGGTTATCCGCGCGGACTGATACGCTATACGACCGAAGGCGCGTTGGAACACGAATATCCTGAAAGCGACATCAAAAAACGCTTGAAACGTCCGCGTGTGGCGGGATACGGCGCTGTTTTGCTGGTGGTTATTATTGCTTTCTTGGTCGGACTTTCCACACGCAAAATGGTCGAAGTCGATATTTTGAAAGACCGCGGCGTGATGGTGCGCGAAAACAGCAAAGGTTGGCTGGAAAACGCATATAACCTGCGCATTATCAACAATAGTGAAAACGAACAAGTGATGACTGCGGCAGTCAAAGGCTTTGAAGAAATTGCCCTGACCGGATTGCCGGAAGGCGGCGTGAAAATCGCACCGCGCCAAACGTTGACCATCCCGGTCCAAGTTTCCACCATTCCCGAATACGCCGACAAGGGCAGCCATCCGATTGAGTTTACCTTCACTTATCGCGAAACCGGCAAAGCAGATGGCAAACCCACTATCTTGGAAGAAGAAGCAACCTTTATCGGAGAATAAAAACGTGTCCGAGCAAAAACAAGTCAAACCTTGGTACAAAACACATTTGGCCGTGGGTGTTGATGGCGGGGTCCTATTTTCGTCGTGATTGCCAGTGTCGCCATGTTCTTCGTCGCCAAAAGAACATGCAACCGATTTGGTAACGGACGACTATTACAAAGACGGCAAACATATCGACATCCAGCTTCACCGCGATGAAGAGGCAGTGAAGCGGCATATGCAGGTGCAAGTGCTGATCAGTCCAGATAAGGATGCGGCCAAAGTGTTTGTCAGCGGGGAATTCGATCCCAAACAGCCTTTGAATCTCCTTTTGATGCACCCTGACTAAAAAAATCGGAAGACCAAACCGTCAAACTGCACCCCGTCAGTGCGGAAATCCAAAACGGTCGTATGGAGTATGAAGCGACTTTTCAAACCCTCTGCCGCCGACCAACCACTGGTATCTGCGCGTGGAAGACGCCTCAGGCGTTTGGCGGGTGGAGGATAAATGGATAGTCAGTCAAGGTAATGCAATCAATCTGACCCCCTATGAACAAATTGTTTGAGAACGCTAATCAGAAGCCGAAAGATTCAGGACAATAGTTTGACAGGCTCAAAAGGTCGTCTGAAAAATTTCAGACGACCTTCATGCTGTAAGGTTTGTGATGATGTTGGCGCAAATATAGTGGATTAACTTTAAACCAGTATGGCGTTGCCTCGCCTTGCCGTACTATCTGTACTGTCTGCGGCTTCGTCGCCTTGTCCTGATTTAAATTTAATCCACTATAAAGCGGGTAGGGCAGTATCGGTCGTAAACGTAGCTGAATGACTGCTAAGGCAGAATAACCGCTTTCAGACGACCCCGGTCGTCGTCATAAAAGTAACAAGGACAAGGTATGAGCAAACGCTGGCGCAGGCTGACGGACAACGAAATCAAAATGGCAAAGCTGATTTTTGCCGACAGCATTGATTACGCCCGCGTCAAAATCTATCAAGGCATTCCTTGCCTGCCAACCATGCAGGTTGCCGTTTCGCCCAACGGGAACATCTATTTCCCACGCAATAATTGTCCTGACGACTTCGCCCTCGCTTCCGAGTCCCATCAAATATGGATGATTCATGAATTGACCCATGTTTGGCAGTACCAGCAAGGATTTAAAAAACCTGGTTGGGCGGATTGTTTTTGTTCGTCAGCGGAGGCTACCTCCGCCGCCGTGCCTATCTCTATCCCAATCTGTCTGATATTTGTCATTTCGGTATGCTGAATATGGAGCAGCAGGCGGATTTATTGGCGCATTATTACGCGTCGTGTTATCTAAAAGGCAACTATACAACGCCCAAAAATCAAACCTTTCAAAAGATTTTTAAAGTCGTTTATCGACGACCCGTGCCAAAAAGAATGGCTGCCTCAATGCAGGTTTTTATCGAAAAAAACAAACGGACTTGAAGAGCTTTTTGCTGTCTGAAAGATAGATTAAAACATATGCTTTTCAGACAGATAAGTCCGTTATAATAGGCAAATTAACTATCATAACCACATCAAAAGGTAAATCATGCCTTGGAACATACCGATTTTTTTCTGACTTGGATGCGCGTTTTGCTGATTCCAGTCTTTACTTTGCTGTTTTTTTCCTGCCAAAAGGGTGGATTGCACGGAAACCGTCAATTGGACTGCCGCTATCATTTTTCGCACTCGCAGCCGTAACTCGATTGGTTTGACGGATTTTTTAGCAAGGCTTTGGAAACAAACCTCCGATTTCGGCGCCTTCCTCGATCCCGTTGCGGATAAATTGATGGTAGCGACCGCATTATTGCTGCTGGTCAGCCTTGGCCGTACTTATGTTATCTTCGCCATCATCATCATCGGCAGGGAAATCACCATTTCCGCCTTTGAGGGAATGGATGGCGCAAATGGGCAGACGGAGCAGCGTTGCCGTTGCCACGATCGGCAAATTTAAAACCGCCGCGCAAATGGTTGCCATATTTTTATTGCTCTTAGCCTCCAATCGATTTGACAATATTTTTACCTGACAGGTAACATATTGATGTTTATCGCATCTGTATTAACCCTCTGGTCAATGTTCTATTATCTGAAAATGGCGTGGCAGGAAATCAAATAAAAAAATAAAACAAACCCTCTTGACGACAAGTTTTAAATCCATAATAATTGCGTCTTCTTCAGAAACAGCAGTAAGAAACAGACATTCGGCGGGAATAGCTCAGTTGGTAGAGCGCAACCTTGCCAAGGTTGAGGTCGCGAGTTCGAGACTCGTTTCCCGCTCCAAACGAATCCTGTCTTAAGTTGCTATAAAGTTTCTCCGATGCGGGAATAGCTCAGTTGGTAGAGCGCAACCTTGCCAAGGTTGAGGTCGCGAGTTCGAGACTCGTTTCCCGCTCCACAGTTTAATTTTCAGATGTGTCCCATGCGGGAATAGCTCAGTTGGTAGAGCGCAACCTTGCTAAGGTTGAGGTCGCGAGTTCGAGACTCGTTTCCCGCTCCATCATTCAGGCACATTTGGATATGCGGGAATAGCTCAGTTGGTAGAGCGCAACCTTGCCAAGGTTGAGGTCGCGAGTTCGAGACTCGTTTCCCGCTCCAGTTTGAACACTACCTGGTAGTTTGTTTGGCGAGATAGCAAAGTGGTAATGCAGCGGATTGCAAATCCGTGGACGCCGGTTCGATTCCGACTCTCGCCTCCACTCATTTCATGGCGGGGTGGCAGAGTGTTTATGCTATAAGGGGTGCAACCCTTATATAGGCCGGTTCAAATCCGCGCCCCCGCCTCCAAATTTCAATATAAAACAGTCTGCGCCCGGGTGGTGAAATAGGTAGACACAACGGACTTAAAAATCCGTCGGCCCTAAACCGGCCGTGCCGGTTCGATTCGGCTCGGGCACCAATAAATCTATGAATTTATTGAATAATCTAAGACTCTAAATTATCAAAAAGACAGCTTATAATTCAGGCTGTCTTTTTTTGCTTTGTGTCCAATTTGTGTCCAACTTGTGACCTTTACACAATGTAATTGCATGAAATCAAATACCTAGGAAAAAGCCCTGAAAAACCGGACAAGTTTTCAGGGCTTAATTTTATATTCTACACTTGTTTACACGCTAAAGGCTTGAAAAATAAAATGTAGTTTTTAAGTAATAACTGTTCTCATTGATGTAAGTCAAAAAAATATCGGGTAAACGTTCACATCTCCGCCAATCGTTACACTTCATAGAGCTAAAGTGCTATTCTGCAAAGGTAAATTTCTTCTACCTATAAATTCTATCTGACAAATTAGGAGCTTGATATGTCAACCGATGTACAGCAACGCCCTGCCGCTTGGGAAGGTTTTGTCGGCGGTAATTGGGAAACCAATGTCGACGTGCGCGATTTTATTCAGAAAAACTACACGCCTTATGAAGGCGATGCGTCTTTCCTCGCGCCTGCGACCGAGGCGACGACCAAACTGTGGGCGGACGTGATGGAAGGCATCAAAGTCGAAAACCGCACGCACGAACCCTTACAAAATCGACGCGCAAGTCGTGTCCGCATTACCAGCCATGCACCGGGCTATATCGATAAAGATTTGGAAACCATCGTCGGCCTGCAAACGGACGAGCCTCTGAAACGCTCAATCATGCCGTTCGGCGGTTTGAAAATGGTGCAAGACGCGTGCAAAGTGTACAACGTCGAGTTGAACCCTGAAGTCAGCGAAATCTTCACCAAATACCGCAAAACCCATAATCAAGGCGTGTTTGATGTTTATACGCCCGACATCCGCCGTTGCCGCAAATCCGGTGTGATCACCGGTTTGCGGATGCTTACGGTCGTGGTCGCATCATCGGCGACTACCGCCGCGTGGCATTGTACGGTATCGACTTCTTGATGAAAGACAAACTCAACCAGTTCAACTCGCTGCAAGCCGATTTGGAAAACGGCGTGGATTTGGAAGAAGTTATCCGCCGCCGCGAAGAAATCAACGAACAATACAAAGCCTTGGGTCAAATGAAAGAAATGGCCGCCTCTTACGGCTACGACATTTCCGGCCCTGCGAAAAATGCACAAGAAGCCATCCAATGGACTTACTTCGCCTACCTTGCCGCCGTTAAATCGCAAAACGGCGCCGCCATGTCGTTCGGTCGCGTGTCTTCATTCTTGGACATCTACATCGAGCGCGACCTGAAAAAAACGGCGTGATTACCGAAACCCAAGCGCAAGAATTTATCGACCATTTGGTGATGAAACTGCGTATGGTTCGTTTCCTGCGTACGCCCGAATACGACCAACTCTTCTCCGGCGACCCGATTTGGGCAACCGAATCCATCGGCGGTATGGGTTTAGACGGCCGCACGCTGGTAACCCGCACCAACTTCCGCGTGCTGCACACCCTGTACAACATGGGTCCGTCTCCCGAACCAAACATCACCGTATTGTGGTCTGAACAACTGCCACAAGGCTTTAAAGAGTTTTGCGCCAAAGTGTCCATCGACACCTCGTCCATCCAATATGAAAACGACGATTTGATGCGTCCGGACTTCAACAGCGACGACTACGCCATTGCCTGCTGCGTCAGCCCGATGGTGGTCGGCAAACAAATGCAGTTCTTCGGCGCACGCGCCAACTTGGCGAAAACCCTGCTGTACGCAATCAACGGCGGCGTGGACGAGAAAATCTAAAGACCAAGTCGGTCCGAAAACCGAACCGATTATGGACGAAGTCTTGGACTACGACACTGTCTTTGAGCGCATGGACAAATTCATGGATTGGCTGGCAACCCAATACGTTACCGCGCTGAACATCATCCATTACATGCACGACAAATACAGCTACGAAGCCGCGTTGATGGCGCTGCACGACCGCGACGTGAAACGCACTATGGCCTGCGGTATCGCCGGTTTGTCTGTGGCCGCCGACTCACTGTCCGCCATCAAATACGCCAAAGTCAAACCGATTCGTGATGAAAACGGTATTGCCGTCGACTTTGAAATCGAAGGCGAATATCCGCAGTTCGGTAACAACGACGACCGCGTGGACGATATTGCCTGCGATTTGGTGGAACGCTTCATGAAAAAAGTGGCGACTCACAAAACTTACCGCAACGCAACGCCGACCCAGTCCGTGCTGACCATTACCTCCAACGTCGTGTACGGCAAAAAAACCGGCAACACGCCGGACGGCCGCCGCGCCGGGTGCACCGTTCGGTCCCGGGTGCCAACCCGATGCACGGCCGCGATGTCAACGGTGCCGTCGCTTCGCTGACCTCCGTAGCGAAACTGCCGTTTCGAGTTTGCCAAAGACGGTATTTCCTACACCTTCTCCATCGTGCCCGGGCGCATTGGGCAAAGATGAAAACTCCCGCGAACGCAACCTCGCAGGCCTGATGGACGGTTACTTCCACCACGAAGAAGGAGAAGTGGAAGGCGGCCAACACCTGAACGTCAACGTATTGACCCGCGAAACGCTGGAAGACGCGATGAACAATCCGGACAAATATCCGCAACTGACCATCCGCGTGTCCGGTTACGCCGTACGCTTCAACTCGCTGACCCGCGAACAGCAGCTTGACGTGATTACCCGCACCTTTACACAAACCATGTAAAGCAAAGGGTTTACAGTAAACCAAGCCGGGGGACGGATTATCCGGAACCCGGCTTGATTTTGCCTGAAGCAATGGTTTGATAATATCAAAATCCAGTGGATTAACTTTAAATCAAGACGACCGAAGGCGGTACAATAGAGTTATCATTAAAACCCATTTACCTATTTAAAAACAGCCCATAAACTTCCCACAACAGGGAACGCAATGCCCGCATATTAATCCAATAAGAAGAACCCTCTGCAACACAAAAACAAGTTTTCAGACGACCCCAATATCCGGTACATCAGACACCATGCAGACATCTATCGCCATCAACCCCGAAACGCCCGCCCCCGCCAAAGACCTCGGACACCGCCATTACAACGGCAAAGGCATCGTCCATTCCGTAGAATCCTGCGGCGCGGTGGACGGTCCCGGATTGCGCTACGTCCTCTTCCTGCAAGGCTGCCTCATGCGCTGCCTCTACTGCCACAACCGCGACACATGGGACTTGCACACCGAACAGGCCCAAGAAATGACCGTGCCCGAAGTCATGAAGCAAGTCATGTCCCTACCGACACTACCTGCGCGCACAGGCGGCGGCGTTACCGCCACAGGCGGCGAACCGCTCCTGCAATACGAATTCGTACGCGACTGGTTCACCGCCTGCCAAGAACACGACATCCACACCTGCCTCGACAGCAACGGCTACGCCCTGCATTACGATTCGATCCTTGACGACCTGCTCGACCACACCAACCTCGTCATGCTCGATTTAAAACAAATCGACCCCGAAATCCACAAAGTCCTCGTCGGCATCCCCAACACCAAAACCCTCAAATTCGCCCACTACCTCGCCGAACGCAAACAGCCCGCCCGCGTCCGCTACGTCGTCGTGCCGGGCTATACCGACGACGACCGTTCCGCCCACCTGCTCGGCGAATTCATCGCAGACATGGACAACGTCGAAATGGTCGAACTCCTTCCTTATCACGAACTGGGCGCGCACAAATGGGCATTGTGCGGCGACACCTACAAACTCACCGGCGTACATCCGCCTCCCCAAAGAAACCATCCTCAAAAATCAAATCGATTTTAGAAAGCTACGGCAAAAACATTATTTATTGAGTTCAAATCCCAAAAGGGTCGTCTGAAAATGAAATATTCGCTTTCAGACGACCTTTTCCCGTTCATCCCATTTGTTGCAGCCCATTGCATCAATCAGTTACCATATAAATCTATTGTCATTTTAGACCTTCAGTCGCAATCTTTGGGCTACGTTGAGACAAACGTGGTATCAGTTCAAACTTGGATTACTAGAGCATTCTTATCTTTAAAATTTATAGTGGATTAAAAATTGCAATGATACGGCGTTGCCAACGCCCTTATGTACTACCCTGTACACGGCGGGCGTTGCCGCCTTGTCTCATTTTTATTTTTAATCCACTATAATTGAGGAAAGAGCAGTATGATGAAAAAGTTTTTTTATATGTGTTTTTACTTTTTATACCCTTGTCAGCCTATGCAGGGACATATCGAGTAAACAAAACAGGGCTATTGCTTCAGACAAAGCATTTGAAAAATGGAAATATACAATTCGATATATATAACCCGCGCAAATCAGGGAAAAAAATTCTTTGGCGCAAGGCGTGGCAAAAATTAAAATCAGGGGATTCGGAAATTGATACAGATGAAGAAACGGGTCTAGGTTATGCTGTAGATGAATATATTCATGATAAAAATCAATGCTTCATATCGATACGCCTAGATGTAGAAAAAGAGGTAAGAAAGGCTCGTTAAAGACCTCATGTCCGAAACAAAAATGAATTAAGACATCTTAATCTTCCAATTTTGAAAAATTAAGTAGGCGTAACCAGTGGCGGGGTTGAAAACCACCATTTATAGTGGATTAAATTTGAATCAGGACAAGGCGACGAAGCCGCAGACGGTACAGATAGTACGGCAAGGCGAGGCAACGCCGTACTGATTTAAAGATTAATCCACTATAAAAAGGTCGTCTGAAAAACCCTGTTTCAGGTTTTCAGACGACCTTTCATCTTTATTTTTCGTTTTTGTTTGTACCAGTCGATGAATTCGTCCGGTTTGGCGAAGCCGAGCAAGGGTCGCTGCGGCGGCCGTCGGCGTGGATGGCGAAATATGCCCGGCGGGCCGTAGATTCCGTATTCTTTGTAGAGTGCCTGATGTTCGGGCGTGTTGGCGGTTACGTCGATTTGGAAGAAGCGTTCCATATCGACGGCTTCATGCACCTGCGGCTGGTTGAGCGTGTAGTTTGCCATTTCTTTTGCAGGAAATACACCAGTCAGCGTAGAAATCCAAAACGACGGGTTTGTCGGGGTTGGCTTTCAATGCGGCGTCCATGGCGGCTTTGAGTTCGGCGACGTCGGTGAACATTTTGCCGTGGTCGGTGGTTTTTGCCTGCTTCGGACGGGGAGAGAGCGTCAGGAAGTGGTGCAGGGCGGTGGTTTTGTTTGTTTGCGCTTTGCCAGCCGAACCATGCGCCGCCGATGATGAGCAGGAAGCCTAAAAACGGAGGCGGCGGTTTTCAGACGACCTTTTTTGTTTGCGGATTTAACCAGCAACATGACGGCAGGGGACGATCATGAGCAGGGTGTAAAGCGCGACAACGAGGTAGTAGGGCAGGTGCGGCGTGGCGAGATAGACGGCTACGGCAAGCGGGATGAAGCCGAAGGCGTATTTGATGCCGTTCATCCAGTCGCCTGCTTTGGGCGGGACGTGGCCGCCGAATGTGCCGATGAGGATCAGCGGAACGCCGGTGCCGAGTGCCAAGACATACAACGCCAGCCCGCCCAAAAACGGCATCGCCGGTTTGTCCGATATAGCCCTAAGGCGAATCCGAGCGGCGGGGCGACGCAGGGGCCGACGATCAGCGCGGAGAGTATGCCCATGACGAAGACGGAGAAGATTTTGCCGCGGAGAGTTTGCTGCTTTGGTTTTGGAAATAGGATTGGACGGCGTTGGGCAGTTGGATGTTGAAGAGTCCGAACATGGAGAGCGCGAGGACGACCATCAGGCCTGCGGCGGCAGGACGACCCATGCCTGTTGCAGCCATACGGTCAGAAGCGCGCCCGTCAGAGCCTGCGATGACGCCGACCAGCGTGTGGGTCAGTGCCAAACCTTGCACATACGCTACGGACAGCGCGAAGGCGCGGCCTTTGCCGGCGGTTTTATCGCCGACGATAATGCTGGAAACAATCGGTAAAAGCGGATACATACAGGCGGTAAAGCTCAAGAATACCCTGCGGTAAAAACGCCAACAGGTTGGCGTTTAATAGTCCCACGATAATTTGAAGCGGCTGCTGTCGTCGTTTTGCGAGGCTTTAGGCGCGGCGGCGGGGGATGGTTTGGCGGAATCGGGTTGCAGGAAGCGGTCTTTGGCGGATATGGGTTCGTCGCTTTGCGGCTGGTACAGGCCGTTGCCATTAATCTCGAAAAGACGTGTCCACGGGCGGGTAACATACGCCGGCTTCGGCACAACCTTGATAAGTCAGCGTCAGCCTGTAGGTCGGCGCGGCTTTTTGTAAGGCCAGTTGACCTGCGCGGCGCGGTGGAACACGGTTTGTTTGCCGAAAAACTCATCTTCTTTGGCTTCGCCTTTTGCTGAAAACCGGTTCTCCCAATACGCCTTCAGGCGCGGTGGCGGCGACGATTTTCGATTGGTACATATAGTAGCCGTCGGCGATTTTTGAATTCGACGTTGATGCCTTTGTCGGTAACGTTCACTTGCGGCACGAACGCTTTTTCAGGCGGCAACAAATCGTCGGCGTTTACAGCGAAACGCGCTGGAACACAGGGCAAAAAGGCGGTAAAGAAGTAAAGGAGTTTTTTTCATGGCGTCTTCTCAGTGGAAGGGTTGAACAGGCGCATTATAAACGCAGCAGCCGTTTATAGGCCTTAATTTATATTAAAAGCAGCGATTGTTTTTATGAGTGGATTAACTTTAAACCAGTACGGCGTTGCCTCGCCTTAGCTCAAAGAGAACGATTCTCTAGGTGCTGAAGCACCAGGTGAATCGGTTCCGTACTATCTGTACTGTCTGCGGCTTCGTCACCTTGTCCTGATTTAAAGTTAATCCACTATATCGTTGCGAGGGGGATTATCGGGCTGCTTGATAGATGATGCCCGTCGGATTGTCTCTTTTTCATAGCCGATTGGAACGGGAAAGGTCGTCTGAAAACGGATTTTTCCGGTTTTCAGACGACCTTTTCCAATTTTTGCTTGTTTAAGGATAAGCAATATAGGCGTAAGCCGAGTGGTTGTGTATCGACTCGAAGTTTTCGCTTTCGACGATGAAGCTTTCAATACGTCCGTCGGCAATCAGCGCGGTTGCTACGTCGCGCACCATGTCTTCTACGAATTTCGGGTTTTCATAGGCTTTTTTTCGGTAACGTATTTTTTTCATCGGGGCGTTTGAGCAGGCCGTAAAGCTGGCAGCTTGCCTGCGCTTCCACGCAGTCGATGATTTCCTCGATACCGACTTCGGCGTTGGCGGTCAGGCTGACGGTAACGTGCGAGCGTTGGTTGTGCGCGCCGTATTGGGAAATTTCTTTGGAACACGGACACAAACGAGGTTACGGGCGACCATGACTTTCAAATTATGGCTGTATGCGCCGTTTTTGATTTCGCCCTGTCAGGGTAACGTCATAGTCCAGCAGAGATTGGATGCGGAAACAGGGGCGGATTTTTTGCGGAAGAAGGGGAAGGAAACGCTGATTTTGCGGAATGAGAGTCTAAAAAGCGCAACCATTTCGGCGGTCAGTTTGTGCAGCCTGTCGAAATCCAAAGCCTCGGTTTGTTGTTCCATCAACGCCACGAAGCGCGACATATGCGTGCCTTTTTTGGTCGGCGGGCAGGGAAAACCGTCATGGTCAGGCGGGCGACGGTGGATTGGCTGCCTTCGGCGGTATTCAAAGTAATCGGAAAGCGCAGGTCTTTGATACCGACCTGGTTAATCGGCAGATTGCGTAAATCTCGGCTGGATTGCACGTCTGCAATGGCGTTCATGCGTTGTTTGTCCTTAATTGTCGGATTGTTGGGGTGTGTGTCGTTTGAAACGGATTCATGCCGTCCGTTTTTGCAAATGCGAGATTATATCACTTGCAAACCGTGTCCGCATTGATTGTTTCTATTTTTTTCGGATAGTGATAAAAATCCTGAATTATTCATATCTTTACAAGGTTGAACCGAGATGAAATTCGCCACCAAAGTCATCCATTCCAGCTACGATTGCGACGAACACAACCGCGCGCTGATGCCGCCGATTTATCAGAACAGTATGTTCGCGCTGCACGAAATCGGCGAGCGGGTTTCCCTACCGCTATTCGCGCCTGAGCAATCCGACCCGTCAGGGTTTTGGAAGATACGGTTGCCGATTTGGAACGCGGGGCGGCGGGTTTTGCCTTTTCCAGCGGTATGGCAGGCATTGATGCCGTGTGGCGTACCTTCCTGCGACCAGGCGATACCATCGTCGCCGTTGCCGATATTTACGGCGGCGCGTATGACTTGTTGGTTGACGTCTATAAAGAGTGGGGCGTGAACGTTGTCTTTGCCGATTTGGGCAACCCCAACCGCTTGGACGAACTGCTTGCCGCGCACAAGGTGAAACTGGTTTGGCTGGAAACCCCGTCAATCCGCTTTTTGCGGCTGAGTGGACATCAAAGCGCTTGCCGCCAAAGCCCACGCAGCCGGCGCGTTGGTCGGCATCGACAACACCTTCGCCACGCCGTATCTGCAACAGCCGCTGGAAATGGGCTGCGACATCGTGTTCCACTCCGCCACCAAATACCTTTGCGGACACTCCGACGTATTGATGGGCATCGTCGCTGTCAAAACCAAAGAACTGGCGAAACCGCTGCACGACATGATGGTGCATACCGGCGCGATTGCCGGCCCGATGGACTGCTGGCTGGTGTTGCGCGGCATTAAAACGCTCGCCTTGCGCATGGAGGCGCACTGCAAAAACGCGCTCGACATCGCCCGCCGCCTTGAAGCCCATCCCGCCGTGGAAAAAAAGTGTTCTATCCCGGCCTGCCGTCTCACGAACATTACGAACTGGCGAAAACCCAAATGCCCAAAGGCATCGGCGGCGTGGTAACGGTTTACCTCAAAAACGACACGCGCGAAGCGGCAAACAGCGTGATTAAAAACATGAAACTGGTCAAAATGGCGTCCAGCCTCGGCGGCGTCGAAAGTCTGGTCAACCATTGCTATTCCCAGTCCCACAGCGGCGTGCCGCATGATGTGAAAATGGAAATGGGCATCAAAGTCGGCCTGCTGCGCTTCTCCATCGGTATTGAAGACGCGGATGATATTTGGAACGATATTTCCAAAGCTTTGGATTCAACGTTGTAAAGATAAATAGGTCGTCTGAAAAAGTGCGTAGCGGGTTTCGCTGAAGCGGTTTCAGACGACCTTTTAGCTGACCTCACGTTAGAAAGGCAAAATCATGAAAACCCTGATCTCCACCCTTATGACCGCAATCATTCTGACCGCCTGTACTTCGCCTGCTGAAAAACCGCAGCCGTCCCAACCTGTCACGTCGTCTGAAAAACCATCCGAACCGCGTCAAGCGTCAACGCCGGCTTTGGCGGCGAAATGGTTTGTGGTTTCTTTCGACAAATTCACCGAAAAAGATTTGGCGGGCAGAACGGCTTTTTGGATTTGAGCAAAATGCCCAAGGCGCATGGCAAGATGGGTTGCAATCATTTGACGCTTCAAGCGAAGGAAGCGGAGCGGGCAAAATTGATTTTTGGTCCGATTGCCACGACGATGATGCTGTGTGAAGACATGAAGCTGGAAGAGGCTTTCTTGAACATGAAAAAGCGTGTGGAACTATCGTTTCGACGGCAATGATTTGATTTTTGGAGCAAAACGGCAAAACCATGCGCCTGCGCCGTCAGCCGTAAATTTTGAGTTTTATAGTGGATTAACTTTAAACCGGTACGGCGTTGCCTCGCCTTAGCTCAAAGAGAACGATTCTCTAAGATGCTGAAGCACCAAGTGAATCGGTTCCGTACTATCTGTACTGTCTGCGGCTTCGTCGCCTTGTTCTGATTTAAAGTTAATCCACTATAGTTCGAGCTTAAGGTCGTCTGAAAACCGGACAATCAGGTTTTCAGACGACCTTTCGTCAAGCGAACGGGTATAATACCTCTCGTTTCCCATCCCGCACACACAAGGAATCCCATTATGGCAGCCTCGCCCGAAGCCAAGTTTACCGAAGAAAAAGTCTTGTGGATTAAACACCATACGCCCAAAGCTGATGACTTTTGCCATCAGCCGCCCCGAATCCTACCGCTTCTCGGCGGGGCAGTTTTCGCGGCTCGGGTTTCGCGACGGCGAAGGCTTTATCTGGCGCGCGTATTCCGTCGTGTCCGCCGAATACGCCGACACGCTTGAATATTTTGCCGTTTTGATCGAAGGCGGCCCTATGTCCGCGCGGTTTGCCGCCATGAAAGAGGGCGACACCATACTGCTCGACAAAACCGCTACGGGCTTCCTCCTGCCCGAACGCTTCCCCGACGGCAAGGACTTGGTCATGCTCTGCACGGGTTCTGGCATCGCACCTTTCCTCTCCATCATCGAGCAACCCGAAATCTGGCAGCGTTTCGACCGCTTGATTTTGGCGCACTCAGTTTCTTTCGCCGATGAACTGATTTTCAGACGACGTGTTGAAGCGTTGAAAGACCATCCGCTGATTGGCGAGTATTTCCACAAATTCCGCTTCGTTCCCCATTACCACGCGCGAGGAAACCGAAGGCGCGTTGAGCGGCAAGCGCATTCCCGAGCTGCTGAAAGACGGCAGCCTCGAAACATACGCGGGATTCAAGTTCACCGAAAGCGGACACGCGCTTTATGGTCTGCGGCAATCCCGCCATGGTCAAAGACACGTTCCAAGCCCTGATGGACTTGGGCTTCGCCATGCACCGCAACCGCATCCCGGGCGAAATCATGATGGAAAAACGGGTTTTGAGCCTGATGATCGGTAAGGTCTCAATAGAAGCAAAAAGGTCGTCTGAAAAACGGTTTGCCGTTTCAGACGACCTTTTGTTTGAATGGTTTTGCAGCCGTCGGTATGGGTGCGCGGCTGCTTATTCTTCACGTGGTTCTTCTAAATAATCATCCGCCTGTTGTTCGCGGGATTTCTTTTCTTTGTCCTTCTTTTTGTCCTTGTCGGGAATGGCGGCATTGATTAACGCGCCTGTGCCTTTGACAGCGATTTTACCTGCGGTCATGACGGTGGTGGCGGCCAGATTGACGGCGCTGGTGACGATACAGCCGCTGAGTGCCAAACTGAGGAACACAGGAAGAAGAAGGGATTTTTATGTTCATCAATGTCCGCATCCGCATTGATGGTCGTGGTGTCCGCCGCTGCATCCGGAAGCCGCTTCATACCAGCTTTCGTCGTCGCCGTCGAATTCTTCCATTTCGTCAAATTCGCCGTTTTCAATCAGCGCGACAAGCTCTTCGAGGCTTTGCGCCCCTTCGACCCAAAAGCAGGGGATATCGGGCGGCGTATCGGGAGCGAGCAGGGCGGCGGTTTGGTCATGCCACGCGATCCAATAGCCGTTTTCGGTGTGGACGAATTGGGCATCGGGATGAATGGTTTCTCCGGTCGTTCCGACCAGCATTCTTTCGGCAATGTCGGCTTGGTAGGGTTGAATCTGCATGATGGGTACCTGTGAACAAAATCAGCTTTAATTGTAACGGAAAATCCATGGCGGATTATAGTGGATTAACTTTAAACCAGTACGGTGTTGCCTGGCCTTAGCTCAAAGAGAACGATTCTCTAAGGTGCTGAAGCACCAAGTGAATCGGTTCCGTACTATCTGTACTGTCTGCGGTTTCATCGCCTTGTCCTGATTTAAATTTTATAGTGGATTAAAATTGCAATGATACGGCGTTGCCAACGCCCTTATGTACTACCCGTACACGGCGGGCGTTGCCGCCTTGTCTCATTTTTATTTTTAATCCACTATAATCCACTATAAATCGTCTTTTCGAGATGGGGCAAAGCGGGCTTGAATCCGTAGGCGACAGTTTCGATATCAGAGGTCGTCTGAAAACAAGCGCGGCGGATTGCGTTCAAATATTTGCTCAATAAAAAGCAGCCCGTTTCAGGCTGCTTTTTGCATCAAGGATGTAACGCGTCAATCTTATACCACTTCGGCTTTGGTGATGACGACAGGGTTCGGTCGGTACGTCGTCGTGGTAGCCGTGGCGTTTGGTGGCGACGCCTTCGATGGCATCGACTACATCAAAACCATCGACGACTTTGCCGAATACGGCGTAGCCCTGAGTCTTGGACGACGGTTTTTGCCGTACAGATCTTTGGAACGGAAGTTCAGGAAGGCGTTGTCGGCGGTGTTGATGAAGAATTGCGCGCTGGCGGAATGCGGGTCGGAGGTGCGCGCCATGGCGATGGTGTATTTTCTCGTTGGGCAGGCCGTTGGACGCTTCGTTTTTGAATCGGCTCGCGCGTTTCTTTTTCGTTCATGTTTTTCGTCCATGCCGCCGCCTTGAATCATGAAGCCTTTGATGACGCGGTGGAAGATTACGCCGTCGTAGAAGCCGTCTTTAACGTATTGCTCGAAGTTTTTGGCGGTAACGGGGGCTTTGTCGAAATCGAGTTCGATTTTGATGTCGCCTTTGTTGGTGTGCAGGATAATCATGGGTTTCCTTTCGTTAAGAATCTTTTTACAAATGGTGCTGGGCGGAGAAAACTTTCAAGGTCGTCTGAAAAATATTCTTTCAGACGACCTTGGCTAGGGTTTTACGGGTTTACATCAGGATGAAATAAGCCCACAGCGCAACCAATACGATACAGAGGACGTTCAGCAGCAAGCCGACGTTCATCATTTCGCGTTGCTTAATCAACCCTGTACCGAACACAATCGCGTTAGGCGGCGTGGCAACCGGCAGCATGAACGCGCAAGATGCGCCGATGCCGATGACGAATACCAAGACTTGTTCGGGCAGCCCCATTTGCGTGGCGATGCTGGCGAAAAATGGGTACAAAGCAGCGCGGCGGAGGCGGTGTTACTGGTGAACTCGGTCAGGAAGATGATGAAGGTGGCGACTACGAAAATCACCAGCAGCGGATGCGCGGCGGTGAAAGTGGTAGCCACCTGCTGACCCAAGGCTTCGGATGCGCCGGAAGATTGCAGCAGCGCGCTCAAGCTGATACCGCCGCCGAAGAGCATCAACACACCCCAGTCGGTATTGCGGGCGACTTCTTTCCATTGCGCCACGCCGAATACGACGACGGCGACGGCGGCAATCAGGGCGATGACGGTGTCGGGGTTGGAAATGCCGAACGCTTCTTTGATTTTGGAGCTGAATACCCAAGCGACGGCAGCAGCGATGAAAATCAACAGTGCAATCACGCGGTGCAGCGTCCAAGGGAATAGACTCGGCTTTGACTTCGACGCGTTCGTTCAGATTGGGCTTGAGGATGACGTACATGGAAAAACAGCATCAAGGGCAGAATCAACAGCATCATCGGCAGGCCGAGCTTCATCCAGCCGACGAAGTCCAGATTCAGGGCTTTGGCGGCGATCATGTTCGGCGGCGAACCGACCACGGTACCCAAACCGCCGATACTGGCGCAGTAGGCAATGCCGAGCAGGACGAAGACGTAGGTTTTACGTTCTTTTTCTTGGTCGAGGTGGCTCATCATACCCATTGCCAAAGGCAGCATCATGGCGGCGGTGGCGGTGTTGCTGATCCACATGGACAGGAAGGCGGTAACGGCAAACAGCATCAATACGGCGACTTTCATATTGCCGCGCGACAGGCGCAAGAGGTTGACGGCGATTTTGCGGTCGAGGCGCTGCATGTGCAGGGCGGTGGCAAGCGCGAAGCCGCCGAAGAAGATGTAAATCGTCGGATCGGCAAAACCCGCCATCGCTTTTTTGATGTCCATATCGGGGAAACCGAGCACGACGGCGAGAATCGGCACCATCAATGCGGTTACCGTGATGTGGACGGCTTCGGTAAACCAAAGCGCGGCAACGAAAATCAACAGCGCGATGCCTTTGTTGGCATCGGTGCTGTAAGGCAGGATGCTGTAAATGCCGAAACAGACGACGGCGGAAATGATGGTGGTCAGCAGGCCCTTAAAGTCGGTAATCGGCTTTTGCGCACTGAGCAGCTCGACATTCTCAGGATGCTGGGTTTTTGTCCTTTGCATGTAAGTCCATGGAGTATTCCTCTGAAACATAACGTGAAATCGCTAAAACCGCTGGAAGCATAGGGCTCATCGCCCGCCATTGCTTTTTTTATTGATTTCACTGAATCGGTTTTTCTTGTTTCCCGCAGCGAGGTTGTTCGCAGGCTTTGGATTTCAGGCAAACAAAGCCGTGCGGCATGGCAATGAGTATATTTGTAATCGGGTGTAGTGTAAATATAATGTTAACAATCAGGGTGCGGTTTTTACGAAAACGGATTGATGGGAAACTAAAAATATCTTTTTGTTGATTTTCAGACGACCTCTTTTGTAGTTAAAGCGTTAAGGTCGTCTGAAATACTTAAAACATGCCGTTATCGTGATATGATGCCGCATCTTTAACGACGCCGTCACGTCAATGAAAAAAATATTCAAAATCCTCCTGAAAGCCGTGTTGGCATTTATCATCGCCGCCATCCTTTACTTTGCCGCCGCTTACATACTTGGTAAGATTCCGCAGGACAGCATTGAAGCCTCCGATGGCGAGGTAACCCTTTACCTGAACAGCAACGGCGTACACGCCGACATCGTCATGCCGCTTTCAGACGACCTTTTCGACTGGACCAGTATCATCAACCCTGCCGACAGTCCCGCAGGGCAAGGCGATGCGCCCATCCGCTACGTTGGCATAGGCTGGGGCGAGCGCAATTTCTATTTGAACACGCCGCAGTGGTCGGATTTGACCGCCTCTACGGCGGTACAGGGCGTTAAGCGGAATCAACAGCACGCTGATTCACGCCATCTACTACCGCGATCCGCCGAGAGAAGGCGAAAATACCGTCAAATTTACCGTCAGCCGCGAACAATACCTCCGCCTGAGTGCCAACCTGATGCGCCATTTCAAATTGAAAGCAGGCAAAGCCATCCCCGTCGCCGGCGCGCATTACAGCCCTGACGACGCATTTTATGAGGCAGAAGGACGCTACCATCTTTTTCAATACGTGTAACAGCTGGCTCAACCGCCGCCTGACCGAAAGCGGTATCAACGGCGTTGTCTGGACACCATTCCCCGATCCGCTGCTCGACAGCCATCGTACCAATACAGCAGAAAAACCCGTGAAAACCCTGACCATCCGCCATCTCACGCTTGGCGGCGGGCAGCCGAAAATCGCCGTTCCCTTGGTTGCCCGAGACGAAGCAGCCTTATCCGCCGCCCTGAAAAACCTCAGAACACGCCTGTTTCGATATTATCGAGTTCAGAGCCGACTATTTCGCCCAAGCGGGCAACCCCGAATACCTGCTTACCCAAAGCCGCCGCCGTGCGCAGCGCCTTTCCCGAAACCCCGCTGTTGTTTACCTTCCGACGGGCGGAAGAAGGCGGCGAATACCCTTGCAGCAAAGCGTATTATTTCGAGTTGCTCGATAAAGCTGCCGCTTCGGGCATTATCGACATCATAGACATCGAACTTTCCGCCGGAGAAAGCGAAAGTCCGCCAAGCGGTTGCCGCCGCCAAAGCACACAACACCGCTGTCCTGATGAGCAACCACGATTTTCATCAAACGCCCGCCAAATCGGACATCACAGGTCGTCTGAAAAAAATGGAAGAGGCAGGCGCGGACATCTGCAAAATCGCCGTGATGCCCCAAAGCCCCGCCGATGTCCTGACGCTTTTGGACGCCACTTGGGAAGCCCGTCAAACCGCAAACCGCCCGATTGTTACCATCTCCATGGGCAAGCTCGGACTCGTCAGCCGCATCGCAGGCTCAACCTTCGGCTCAGCCATCACATTCGGCACGGCAGGAGCCGCCTCCGCCCCCGGCCAGCTCGATTCCGCCAACCTGAAAAACATTTTTGGATGTTTTTGGAAAACGGTAACACCGCCAGATAACAATACATACAAATACAAAAAAACAAAAGGTCGTCTGAATCAGCGTTCAGACGACCTTTTTAGGATATTCCGCTATAATGGCGGCAATTTGAATAGAAAAGGAAAGTTATGAACCGTCTGTACCCCCACCCGATTATCGCCCGCGAGGGCTGGCCGTTTATCGGCGGCGGTTTGGTATTGAGTTTGCTGGTGTCTGCCTGCTGCGGCTGGTGGTCGCTGCCGTTTTGGGATGTTCACCGTATTTGCCCTGCAATTTTTCCGCGATCCCGCCCGCGAAATCCCGCAAGACCCCGAAGCGATTTTAAGCCCCGTTGACGGACGCATCGTCGTCGTCGAGCGCGCGCGTGATCCTTACCGTGATACCGAAGCGTTGAAAATCAGCGTGTTCATGAACGTCTTTAATGTCCACTCGCAAAAATCGCCTGCCGACTGCACCGTGACCGCCGTCGAATACAATAAAGGCAAATTCCTCAATGCCGATTTGGACAAAGCCAGTACCGAAAAACGAACGCAACGCCGTACTGGCGACTACCGCGTCAGGTCGCGAAATCACCTTCGTCAAGTCGCAGGGCTTGGTTTGCCCGCCGTATTTTTGTGTTACACCAAAGTGGGCGAGAAACTGACCCGCGGCGAACGCTACGGCTTTATCCGCTTCGGTTCGCGCGTCGATATGTATCTGCCGGTTGACGCGCAGGCTCAAGTTGCCATCGGCGACAAAGTCACCGGCGTTCGTACTGTTTTGGCGCGCCTGCCGCTCCAAGCCCTGAAGCTGCCGCGCCGACCGAAACCGCAAGCGCCGCACAAGCGGAAACGCCCGCTCCGGCGCAAGCTGCTGCCGAAGTAGTCCAATCCGAAATCGAAGCGGCTGCCGATAAAGTCCGCAATGCCGCAGAGCAGTCATTGAAAGACTGACGGCTGACAGCTGAACAAGAGGTCGTCTGAAAACCTTTTTCAGACGACCTTGTTTTATCAGAAACGGTAAATACGGTATAATTTGAACCCAACATACATTACACCCGACGGATTGATTCCCCGTCGGTTTTCCCTTCAGACGACCTGTACCGAATATCAAAAATCCATCCATGACCGCAAAATCCTCTAAAACCGCATCAAAAACTAAAGCCAAAACAAACGCTAAACCGAGACGCGCCGTCAAAAGCCAAACAAAGGCGCAGACAGAGCCGAACAAGGTTTCCGAGCGTTTGAAGGCTGCTAAAAGCGCTGCAAAAAAATGAAGAAAAAGCGCGCCCCGAGCATGTCGTCAATTTGATTAACGACGCGCTGTGGCTCTTCGGGCTGATGGTGACGGTCTTCATCGCCATTTCCCTCGCCAGCTTCAAAATGACCGACCCCGCATGGTCGCGCAGCGTGCCAAAATCGGACGACATCGCCAACTTCGGCGGGCTGTTTGGCGCGTATGTTTCCGATGTCGGCTATTATCTCTTTGGTCTGTCGTTTTTGGTGGTGGATCGCCGCTTCGTGCGTTTTCCTCTATAAAATTTCCGCCCGCTGCAAAAGCGCGAGAACTACAAATCGTACAACCACGGCGTTGCCGCGCTGGCTTTGTTTCTGCTTTTGGTGTGCAGCCCGATTCTCGAATATTTCACCCTTCAAAATACTTTGGACGAAACCCTGCCTGTCGGTGCGGGCGGTTTGGTCGGCGCTTTGGCCGGTTCGGGCTTGGCTGGCTGCTGGGCAAATCCGGCAGCCTGCTGATTATGTGCGTCATGCTGCTGCTTTCTGTTTCCTTTGCTGGCGCAAGTGTCTTGGCTGGAAGTGATGGCGAAAACAGGACGCAATACCGAAAGCCTGTTTTTCAGGCATTTGGGGTCGTCTGAAAAAGCATTGGGCAGACGCAAGGACGACGGCTCGACCGCCGAAGCCTTGAGAACGGAAAAACACGCCGTATGGTGAAAGAAGCCAAAAACATCACCGCTACGCCCAGTTACCCCGCTTGCAGGCAGCACCAGTAACCGCAAATCTGTTGCGGTCTCCGTCGCGCCGCCACCCAAAATTCAGGCTTCTTTGTTTGAAGACAACGAGCCGCAACAGACAGGCGAATACCACAAACCCAGCATGAGCCTGCTGCGCCTGCCCAACGGCGAACCCGTCAGCATCAATCCCTGCCGAATTGAGAGCGCACTGCCGAACTGATTGAGTCCAAGTTGGCAGAATTCGGCATCGGCGTGCAAGTCGTTTCCGCCACTTCCGGCCCTGTGATTACGCGTTATGAAATCGAACCCGCACAAGGCATAAAAAGGCAGTCAAATCGTTGCCCTGTCTAAAGATTTGGCGCGTTCCATGTCGTTGCAATCCGTACGCATCGTGGAAACCATCGCGGGCAAAAAAACACCATGGGCATCGAGTTGCCCAACGAAAAACGCCAAGACGTGATGTTGAGCGAAATCTTGTCTTCGCCCGTGTTTACTGAAGCCAAATCCAAGCTGACCGTCGCGTTTGGGTAAAGACATTTCCGGTACGCCCGTCGTCGGCGACTTTGGCAAAAATGCCGCATCTTTTGGTCGCCGGTATGACCGGTTCGGGTAAATCCGTTGGCGTGAACGGTATGATTATGTCCATGCTTTTCAAAGCCACGCCCGACGAAGTCCGCTTCATCATGATGACCCGAAAATGCTCGAATTGAGTATTTACGACGGCATTCCGCACCTGCTCTGCCCGGTCGTGACCGATATGCGTGAAGCGGGGCAGGCGTTGAACTGGTGTGTCGCCGAAATGGAAAAACGCTACCGCCTGCTTTCCCACGCCGGCGTGCGCAACTGGAAAGGCTTCAACCAAAAAGTCGAAGCTGCCAAAGCATCGGGCAAACCCATGCCCAACCCGTTCAGCCTGAATCCGGACGACCCCGAGCCGCTGGAAAAAAACTGCCGATGATTGTGGTCGTTATCGACGAGCTAGCAGACCTGATGATGACCGAACGCAAAGCCGTCGAGCAACAAATCGCCCGCCTCGCCCAAAAAGCGCGCGCCGCCGGTATCCATATGATTGTCGCGACCCAACGTCCAAGCGTCGATGTCGTAACCGGCTTGATTAAAGCGAATATCCCGACGCGCATGGCGTTTACCGTACAAAAGCAAAATCGACAGCCGTACCATCCTCGACCAGATGGGCGCGGACGAGCTGCTGAAATACGGCGACTCCCTGTTCCTGCAACGGGCAGCGCCGAGCCGACCCGCCTGCAAGGTGCATTCGTTTCAGACGACGAAGTGCATCAAGTCGTCAACTACGTCAAATCGCAAAGCCCCCGCCGACTATATCGAAGGTTTGCTCAGCGGTGAAGCTGCGCTGGAAACCACCAACATTGTCAATCAAATGCAGGCAGCGATGAATTGTTCGACCAAGCCGTCGCCTACATTTTGGAAAGCAAAAAAACTTCCATCTCCTCCCTGCAACGCCAGTTGCGCATCGGCTAACCGCGCCGCCAATCTGATGGAAGCGCTCGAAAACGCCGGTGTCGTTTCCCCGCAGACATCAACGGCAGCCGCAGGATTCTGGCGCAAAAAGACCAGTTGTAATCCCGAGAAAAGTCACAGGGTCGTCTGAAAACCGGTTATACCTGTTTTCAGACGACCTTTTATGATGTCGGATTTAATACCTTATTTTATCGGGGCAAAATCGGCCCGTCTATCGACGATATAGTGGATTAACTTTAAATCAGGACAAGGCGAGGCAACGCCGTGCTGGTTTAAAGTTAATCCACTATATATCCAGTCAATCAAACATTGTGATATACTAGCCAGCTAATTTTTCCTGCCTTTTTGCAAGCAACGGACGATAAAGCCCCGATGGGTCGGGGCCGCTTTTGCAGTCATCATTGGCAAAAGGATTCCCATTTTTTATTTAACACAACAAATTAAGGTCTTACGATGAGCGTAACTGTTGAAACTTTAGAAAATCTGGAACGCAAAGTAGTGTTGTCTCTGCCTTGGTCCGAAATCAACGCAGAAACCGATAAAAACTGAAACAAACCCAACGCCGTGCAAAAATCGACGGTTTCCGTCCGGGTAAAAAGCACCTTTCAAAAATGATTGCCCAAATGTACGGTGCAAGCGCTCAAAATGATGTCATCAATGAAATGGTCCAACGCCGTTTCTACGATGTTGCCGTTGCCCAAGAATTGAAAGTTGCCGACTATCCGCGTTTCGAAGGCGTTGAAGAACAAGACGATAAAGAATCCCTGAAAATCGCTGCGATTTTCGAAGTGTTCCCTGAAGTCGTTATCGGCGATTTGTCTGCACAAGAAGTCGAAAAAAAGTAACCGCTTCCGTCGGCGATGCCGAAGTGGACCAAACCGTGAAATCCTGCGCAAACAACGTACCCGCTTCAACCATGTTGAACGCGAAGCCCAAAACAGCGACCGCGTCATCATCGATTTCGAAGGCAAAAATCGACGGCGAACCTTTCGCCGGCGGCGCGTCAAAAACTACGCCTTCGTATTGGGCGCAGGTCAAATGTTGCCTGAATTTGAAGCCGGCGTAGTCGGCATGAAGGCAGGCGAAAGCAAAGACGTTACCGTCAACTTCCCTGAAGACTACCACGGTAAAGACGTTGCCGGTAAATCCGCTGTCTTCACCATCACATTGAACAACGTATCCGAACCCACCCTGCCCGAAGTTGATGCCGACTTCGCCAAAGCGTGGGTATCGCCGACGGAGACGTTGCTAAAATGCGCGAAGAAGTGAAGAAAAAAGCGTAGGCCGCGAAGTTGAGCGCCGCGTGAAACGAACAAACCAAAAGAATCTGTAATGAACGCGCTGCTCAAAGCCGTAGAGCTGAAAGCGCCTGTTGCTTTAGTAAATGAAGAAGCCGCCCGCTTGGCAAACGAAATGAAACAAAACTTCGTCAACCAAGGCATGGCTGACGCTGCCAACTTGGATCTGCCTTTGGATATGTTCAAAGAGCAAGCCGAACGCCGCGTATCTTTGGGTCTGATTTTTGGCCAAACTGGTTGAAGAAAACAAACTGGAACCGACTGAAGAGCAAATCAAAGCCGTTGTTGCCAACTTGCAGAAAGCTACGAAGATCCTCAAGAGTGATCGACTGGTACTACGCAGAGCCTTCCCGCCTGCAAGGTCCGACTTCTTTGGCAGTAGAAAGCAACGTCGTTGATTTCGTTTTAGGGCAAAGCCAAAGTAACCGAAAAAGCTTTGTCTTTTGACGAAGTGATGGGCGCACAAGCCTAATCATCTTCAAAAGGTCGTCTGAAACAGACAACTTGAAAGCACCAAAGCACCCCTTTGGTGCTTTCGCAACGATTGACAGGAGACAAAAATGTCCTTCGATTTTCAATAATTACCTCGTTCCTACCGTTATCGAACAAAGCGGCCGCGGCGAGCGTGCATTTGATATTTACTCGCGCCTTTTTGAAAGAGCGCATCGTATTTTGATTGGCCCGGTAACCGACGAGTCCGCCAATTTGGTGGTTGCCCAGCTGTTGTTTTTGGAAAGTGAAAATCCGGACAAAGATATTTTTCTTCTACATCAATTTCCCCGGCGGCTCCGGTAACGGCAGGCATGTCGATTTACGACACCATGAATTTCATCAAGCCCAACGTCTCCACTTTGTGCTTAGGGCAAGCGGCAAGCATGGGCGCATTCCTGCTCTCGGCAGGCGAAAAAGGCAAACGTTTCGCCCTGCCCAACAGCCGTATCATGATTCACCAACCTTTAATCAGCGGCGGTTTGGGCGGTCAGAGCATCCGATATTGAAATCCATGCCCGCGAGCTGTTGAAAATCAAAGAGAAACTCAACCGCCTGATGGCGAAAACACTGCGGCCGAGACTTGGCAGATTTGGAGCGCGACACCGACCGCGACAACTTCATGTCTGCCGAAGAAGCCAAAGAATACGGTTTTGATTGACCAAGTTCTGGAAAATCGCGCTTCTTTGCAGGCTTAAATGTTTGATTTGAGCAATTGAAACACACGCTGACAGAAGACGCGCTGATTATTCCGCTATTTCGCCTGTACAACGGAGCGGCTGTTTTTGATGAGGCTGTTTGGGTAAGGAAAGAGCGGTTTTGTTGAAGCGTCGCTGACGGCGGTGTTTGAATGGATTTGACGAAAAAGGTCGTCTGAAAAACTTGAAAGACAGGGTTTTCAGACGACCTTTTGATTTGCTACGTTGGAATTGAGATTACGTTAACGACGTTGGTTCGTTTTTGTCTTGTGCTGATAGATGAAAGAATCCCGCTGTATGCCTTATTCCGTAAAGAAAAGTATGCGCGCCAAGATAATGTTTGGCGTAATACGGGCTGGAGAGTTTTTCGGTTTTGATGGTTTTGCCGCTGCTTGGGGCGTGGATAAATTCGCCGTTGCCGATGTAGAGGCCGACATGGGAATATTGGGATGAACCGCCGGTGTTGAAAAAGACGAGGTCGCCGGCTTTTTAATTGGTTGTCGGAGGATTTTTGCGGCTGGCCGCCGCCATGTCGCGGGCAGTTCGCGGGAGGCTGACATCGAGGGGCGTTTTATAGACGAATTGAATCATGCCGCTGCAGTCGAAGCCCGGTGGTAGTGCTGCTGCCGCCCCATCGGTAAGGCGTGCCGATTAGTCCCCATGCTGTGCAGCATAAGTTCTTGCGAGCCTTGAGTGCGGTCGATGTTGCTGATGCGGACGGGTTGGACTGTTCGGGCGGTGGTGTGGGTTTTGGTCTTTGGATGATGTTTGCCGGAAAAAAGGCCGCAGGAGGCGAGGGGTAGGATGATGGCGGCGGTCAGGGCGGTGCGGATAATCGGTTTCATGGGATTCCTTTCTTTAGGGACGTTTCAGACGAGGTTTGGCAAGAGGTCGTCTGAAAAAGGTTTTTCTATAGTGGATTAACTTTAAAACCAGCACGGCGTTGCCTCGCCTTAGCTCAAAGAGAACGATTCTCTAAGGTGCTGAAGCACCAAGTGAATCGGTTCCGTACTATCCGTACTGTCTGCGGCTTCGTCGCCTTGTCCTGGTTTAAATTTAATCCACTATATGCGTTGAAAACGGTCCGTGATGTGCGGTCTGATAGTCCGGGTCATGTTTTGTGTTTTTGAGGGTCGTCTGAAAACTTGAAATACAGGTTTTCAGACGACCTTTTCGTTTGGGATCTTACAGCAATCCTCTATCGGCAGGATGGAGAGGATTTTTGGAGGTAACGCGTTTCCAGAATTTGGCTTCCGGCTCGGCGGAGTAGGTTTTTGGGTGGTGGGGTCGTACCAGTGAAGTTTGTTGTATTTGTCGAGGGTAACCTGATAGGCGTATTTCGGGGTGGTATTGACGAGGGTGCGCTGCATTTCGCCTGCAATTTGGGGACTTTCAAGAACGACGCCCATTTCGGTGTTGAGTCTGGCGGAGCGCGGGTCGAGGTTGAATGAGCCGATGAAGACGCGTTTTTCGTCCACAATGAAGGTTTTGGCGTGCAGGCTGGTGGCGGAGCTGCCGGTCAAACCGCGGTCTTTAGTGGTAGGGACGGCGTGGTTGGGTTGCAGCTCGTAGAGTTTGACACCTGCTTTGAGCAGGGGTTTGCGGTATTTGACGTAGCCTGAATGGACGGCAGCGACATCGGTCGCTTGGAGCGAGTTGGTCAGGACGGTTACGTCCACGCCGTCTTTTGGACGAGTTGGTCGAGCGCGCGCACGCCTGATTTGGTGGGAACGAAATAGGGCGAAACGAGATAAACGCTTTTTCGGGCGTTTTCAGGGCGTCTTTGCATTCGGTCGAAAATGGGCGGTTTGTGGCGGTCGCGGTCCAGCCCTTTGGCGGGGTCGTCGCTGATCAGGCGGGTGTGGACGCTTTGCCAGTCTATGCTGTTGCTCTGCATTTTTGTAGAGTTCGGAATTTTTCGATGCTGCTGCGGTAGCGGCTGAGGGTTTCGTTTTTGTCTTTGTCGTTGTAACCCAGCTCTTGGAAGCCTTTTTTCGATATCGCCTTTTTGATGATGCTGGCGACAGTGTAGGGAGGAATGGCTTGCCCAATAGCGGTCGAAATCTTGGGAAACTTCGGGCACGACGCGACCGGTGGCAAGAATATCGAGGTCGGCAAAGATGGTGTCTTCGCCGACTTTGAAATATTCGTCGCCGATATTGCGCCCGCCGAGGATGGTGGCGCGGTTGTCGGCGGTGAAGGATTTGTTGTGCATCCGGCGGTTGAGGCGCGGGAAGTCGGTCAAATAGCCGAGCGCGCGCCATTTGCGGCGGACGAAGGGATTGAACAGGCGGATTTCGATATTGGGATGGCTGTCGAGGGCGAGCAGGACGTTGTCCAGCCCGTTGGTGTTGTTGTCGTCCAGCAGCAGGCGCACGCGCACGCCGCGTTCGGCGGCACGGTGGATCAGGTTGAACATGAGCTTGCCGGAGATGTCGTTGTGCCAGATGTAGTATTGGAGATCCAGGGTGTGGTCGGCGGCTTCAATCAGGGGCGGCGCGGGCGACGAAGGCTTCGTGCGCGTCGTTGAGCAGATAGACATTGGAAATATCGCCGCCGGTTTTGGCAGTGGCGGTGTTGAGCAGGGCATCCATGCGCGGGGCGGAACGGATGTCGAGGTAGTGGCTTTCAGGGCGATCGTCCAGTGAGGGCAGGCCGGCGCAACCTGTCAGAAAAACCGGAAGCATAAGGATGAGATGGATTTTTTTCATTCTTGAGGGCGTTTCAGACGACCTTTTTCGCTGAAACGGTATTTTTATTTAGAAGGGTCGTCTGAAAAAGAAGTTCGATGTTTATACGGTTCGCATTTTAACCTATTTTTTGAAGTCGTTAGGTTGCGTCCGTCGGAAATGTGCAGGCGGCTGAATATGGTGCTGGAGACGAGTGTAATCAAACCGATGGAAAGCAGGGTAAGGCGGAATGAGAGGTGGAGGTTGCCTGCGGTGAAGCTGCTTTTGCGACCAGTTTTGCAGGATAAGCGCGCCGAGCGCAATGCCGAGGCTGATGGCGAGTTGTTGGTTGACCGCCATCAGGCTGTTGCCGCTGCCGGTTTGGTGCGCGCGCAGGTCGGCGATGGTCAGGGTATTCATGGCGGAAAAACTGGATGGAGTTGCAGGTGCCGATGAGGAGCAGCAGGACTATCCAGACGCTTAAGGACGTGTCGGCGTCGGGTAGGGGCAAGCAGCATAATCAATATGGCGAGGAGGCGCGTGTTCCAAATCAACACGCTGCGGTAGCCGAAGCGCGACATCAGGGGCTTGATGAGCGGTTTGACAACAAGCGAGGCGAAAGCGACGGGCGCGACCAGCCAGCCGGATACGCTGGCGGCGAAAGCCGAACGCGACTTGGAAACAATAGCGGCAGCAAAAAGGGGATGGAACTGATGCCGAGCCGGCTGAACAGATTGCCTGTCAGACCCAGCCGGAAGGTGCGGACTTGGAATAAATCCGCCGCATAAATCGGGTTGGCGGCGGTTTTTCATGTGGCGGTAGTAGAGCAGGGCGAAATGCCGTACCGCCGAGCGCGAGTAGGAGTGAAAACCAAACCGCACCAGAATGGGACACCATTTCCACCGCCAACATCAAGAGACACGCCGCCGAAGCGAAAGTCAGGTAGCCACTCAAGTCCAGAACCGTATTTTCGCCTTTGACATCGGGCATAATCCGCCAGCCCAGCAAAACGCCGAGCAGCCCCTATGGGCAGGTTCATCAGGAAAATCCAATGCCAAGATGCGTATTCGACCAAATAGCCGCCGACCAAAGGTCCGAATATCGGGCCGATCAGCGCAGGCATGACGGCATAATTGATGGCGTTTAAGAGTTGGGATTTGTCGTACACGCGCAAAATCGTCAGGCGCGGTACGGGTACCAACATCGACCCGCCTATGCCCTGAATCACCCGCGCCATCACCAGCATGGGCAGATTGGCTGCCGCCGCACACAATGCCGATCCGAGCATGAAAAATGCCGATCGAACCGAAAAAAATACGTTTTTGGTGCCGAACCTGTCCACCAAATAGCCGCTTAAAGGAATCAGCAGGGCAACGGTCAGCGTATGGAAATCGCCGCCAGCTGCATATTGAGCGGCGATACATTGAAATCTTTGGCGATTTCGGGCAGGGCGGTATTCAGAATCGTCGCGTCCAGCATTTGCATGAAAATCGCAATCGCCAACAGCAGGGGCAGCCATCGGGACGGGCGGACAGGCGGCGTTTCCGAAACGTTTGATTCGGTTTTGTTCATAGGGATGAATTGTAACTGATTTGGCAGGAGGTCGTCTGAAAGGCGGCTTGGTGTTTTCAGGCTTTGGGATGAGAACCGGATGACTGTTGAATGAATGGATTTTTGACAGATTTGTTGACTTGAAGATGAAGAAACGAGCGGGTTGCGCCTATGGGGAAAGGCGGTGGGCAGGTTGTGTGTGGAACATTTATTTTGTCGAAAAGGTCGTCTGAAAACAGGAAAATACCGGTTTTCAGACGACCTTTGCGTTTTTAAGCTGCTTCAATCATCAGGCGATTTCGAGCCACATCACTTGGTAGGGGCGCAGCACCAAATCCTGATTCAGTGCCACGGTTTCGCCGCTGATGAGGTCTTTGACGCGGGCGGGCATGGCTTGCAGGGTGTGCGCGCTGATGGTTTGCGGGTGTTCGCTGAAGTTGCCGAACGCCAACAGCGCGTTGTTGCGGATGTAGCCGATGATGTGTTTGTTGTTGGTGTTGAAGGTAACCAAACGGCCGCCGTTCAAACGCGGGTTGTTTTGGCGGATGTCTATCATGTGGCGCAGGCCTTGATAGATTTGTCCTGCCGCGGTTGACGGGTCGTGGCGTTGTTCGTACAACTCGGCGTTGTAACGCGGACGGTGCACCCAGCGGCTGTCGTCGCTCTTGTTGCGGTCGTTCGACCAGTCGTCGTCGTTGAGCGTGCCGACTTCGTCGCCGAGATAAATCAGGGGCAGGCCGCCGGCGCTCAGGGCGATGCTGTACAAGAGTTTGATGCGGTCAACAGCGTGTGGGTCGTGTTGCGCCAAACCTGCCAGGGCGGCGGCAGTACCGCTGACGCGGCAGTCGCCGGTATTGGGGTTGTATTGGAAGGGGACGCCGCGCGCGAAGCTGCCGTCGAAATGGTTGACGAAGAAGCGGTTGAGGAATTGGCGGTGGTCGTAGCCGTGGATGCCGAATTGCGATGCGTCTTCGTCGGCAAACGTCCAGCCGATGTCGTCATGGCTGCGGACGTAGTTGACCCATGCGGTATGGTCGGGCAGGTTGTGGCGGTAGGAGAGGGCTTGGTGGAGCAGGTTGACTTCGCGGGTGGCGAGGGTGTTCCACAGCAATGCCATTTTGCAGCGGGTTGTAGCCGATTTGGCATTCGTCTTGTCCGATGTATTGGACGACTTGGTCGGGGTGGACGATGGCTTCGGGATTTGAAGAACACGGCAGGTGCGGCGATGCGCATGACGGCGTTGAACGCGCGGATTAAGGCGTGGGCTTGCGGCAGGTTTTTCGCAATCCGTACCCATTTGTTTCCAAATGAAGGCGACGGCGTCCATACGCAGGATGTCGACGCCCAGATTGGCGAGGAACATCATTTCGCCTGCCATGGCGCGGAATACCCATGGATTGCTGTAATTCAAATCCCATTGGAAGGAGTTGAACGTCGTCCATACCCAGCGTCCGTCTTCCAATTGGGGAGAAGCCGCCCGGATGCTGGTCGGGGAAGATTTCGCGCAGGGTGCGGTCGTATTGGTCGGGCATCCAGCGGTCGGGGAAGATATAGTAGAAATTGTCGAAAAGCGGGTCGCCGGCGGCACAGCGTTTCGCCCATTCGTGTTCGTTGGAAGTGTGGTTGAAGATGAAATCGACGACGGCGGAAATGCCCGCTTCGTGCAGCGCGGCAATGACATCGCGCAAATCGTCTATCGTACCCAAAGCCGGATTGACGTCGCGGTAGCTGCTGACCGCATAGCCACCGTCGCTTTTGCCTTCAGGGCATTTAAACAGCGGCATCATGTGCAGATAGGTCAGCCCCAGCTCTCTGAAAATAAAGGGATTTTGGCTTTCAAGCCTTTCAAATCGCCCGCGAACAAATCGACATAACACACGCCGCCGACCTGTTTATTGGACAAAAATCCAATCGGGGTCATTCTCACGCGCGGCATCGATGGCTTTCAGAGACTTATCGCGTTGGGAATAGCTTTGCCATGCTTGGGCAATCAGTTGTTCCAGCATGGGCAGGACGGCTTCGTTGTCGTTGTAAACGTTGTCCAGCTCGTGCATCAGCTTGGGAAATGCTCTTTCAAAACGCCGGTCAAACTGTTTCCAGTCTTCGGAAGCTTCGACGGTCGCACGCTGTTTGGGGTTATATTCTGCCAAGGCGCGCTCTTTGAGATGATGCAGGGTCAAATCGACCTGTTGGGTCTGGGTCAACATGATGTTTACTCCGAGTTGAGGTTGGATTTGTTTGGAAGCCTGATTCCTGCTGCCTGCGCCGCTGAAACGCATGCAGGCTTAAGGCAAAATTGAGAAGTCCATCATACTGTAAGAAGCTGTTTGTGCATAGTAGCCTGAAATGGTTGGGAAAAATAGGCTTTTTAATCGGGTTGGGGTCGTCTGAAAACAGCATGGATTTTTGTATGGGTTGGAGTAGGTTTGAATGCTTGGTATTTAATGTTAATTGGGTGGTTATTTTTTAGATAAATGGCTCTATTTTTTATGTTTTGAACAATAATTTGCTGATGTGTCGGCTGTGTATTTATCCAATAGGCAATATTTGGGTATTGGATGAGGAGGTGAACGCATTTATTTTTCTTGGGTAAAGGACAACGGGCGTTTTTGAAGAAGATAATTTTGTTTGATGGAAGTCAAAGGTCGTTGATGGGGAGGTTTTGGCGTATTGGCTTGGAAGAGCAGGGCGTTGTCCTGACTGAGTTTAAAGAGCGGAAACAACGAAATATAGTGGATTAACTTTAAACCAGTACGGCGTTGCCTCGCCTTAGCTCAAAGAGAACGATTCTCTAAGGTGCTGAAGCACCAAGTGAATCGGTTCCGTACTATCTGTACTGTCTGCGGCTTCGTCGCCTTGTCCTGATTTAAATTTAATCCACTATAAAGGTCGTCTGAAAACCTGCAATATCGGTTTCAGACGACCTTCGACTTTAAAGCGTTAACCGTTTACAGCGGCCATTTCAGCGCGGGATTGCTTTCGATTACCGCTTTGAACTGGTTTTGAATCCGTTCGATGGCTTCGTCGGAATCTGCCTCGAAGCGCAACACCAAAATCGGCGTGGTATTGGAGGCGCGCATCAGACCGAAGCCGTCGGGGAATTCTACGCGCAGGCCGTCGATGGTGATGATTTCGGTCGCGCCTTCGAATTTGGCTTTGGCGGCGAGTTCGTCGATAACCTGATGGCCGTTGCTGCCTTCGGGCAGGTCGATGTTGAGTTCGGGCGTGGAAATGCTTTGCGGCAGGCTGTTCAACACTTCGGACGGATTGTCAAAGGCAGACAGGATTTCCAAGAGGCGTGCGCCGGCGTACATGCCGTCGTCGAAGCCGAACCAGCGTTCTTTGAAGAAGATGTGTCCGCTCATTTCGCCGGCAACCAGCGCGCCGGTTTTTTTCATGGTGGACTTGATGAAGCTGTGGCCGGTTTTCTCCATGACGGCTTCGCCGCCGTGTTCTTTAATCCACGGTGCGAGCAGGCGGGTGGATTTGACGTCGAAGATGACTTTCGCGCCGGGGTTGCGGCTCAAAACGTCTTGGGCGAACAGCATGAGCTGGCGGTCGGGATAGATGATGTTGCCGTCTTTGGTCACGACGCCCAAGCGGTCGGCATCGCCGTCAAAAGCCAAGCCGATTTCGGCGTCGCTGTTTTTCAGCGCGGCAATCAAATCTTGCAGGTTTTTCGGTTTGGAAGGGTCGGGATGGTGGTTGGGGAAATTGCCGTCCACTTCGCAGAAAAGTTCGGTCACTTCGTTGCCCAAAACCTTTGTAGAGCTTGCCTGCGAATGCGCCGCCTACGCCGTTGCCCGCGTCGATGGCGATTTTCATGGGGCGTTTGAGTTTGACGTGGCCGACGATGTGGTTGTGGTATTCGCCGGAGATGTCTTTTTCGGTTACGCTGCCTTTTTGTCGGAAGCGGTCAGTTTGTCGGCTTCGATCAGGGCGAGCAGTCCTGGATGGCTTCGCCTGCGAGGGTGTCGCCGCCGAGCATCATTTTGAAGCCGTTGTAATCGGGCGGGTTGTGGCTGCCGGTAATCATCACGCCGCTGCCGCCGCATTCGTTGATGGCGGCGAAATAAAGCATGGGGTGGCGACCATGCCGACATTGAGGACGTCGATGCCGCTGTCGGTAAAGCCGCGCTGGATATGTTCCATCAGTTCGGGACCGCTCAAGCGTCCGTCGCGTCCGAGTGCGATGCGGGTAATGCCTTTTTCGGCGGCTCGGGTGGCGATGGCTTTGCCGATGAGGTAGGCGGCTTCGTTGGTCAGGGTTTTTGCCGACAATGCCCCGGATGTCGTAGGCTTTGAAGATGTCGCGGGCAATGTTTGCCATGATGGTTTCCTTTGTGATTGTGAATGGAAAACGGGCTTATTCTAACATAGGCAAAAGGTCGTCTGAAGGCTTTCAGACGACCTTTGGAGGGATTATATCAAATAACCATTCACTGCGGTTTTCAATCAATTGCCGAAAGTGTTGCATTGATTGATATCGCCGCTGTCCAAACCGCGTTTGAGCCATGCCATGCGCTGTTCGGACGAGCCGTGTGTAAAGCTGTCGGGAACAACATAGCCCCTGCCCGTCTTTCTGCAGACGGTCGTCGCCGACGGATTCGGCAGCCAGCATGGCTTTGGGGATGTCTTCGGCTTTGAAGATATTATTGTTGACGGCGTAATGCCCCCAAATGCCCGCGTAGCAGTCCGCCTGCAATTCGAGTTTGACGGAAAGGGCATTGGCTTCTTTTTGCCGACCTGCTGCTGCATTCTGTGGACTTTAGGCAGGATACCGAGCAGGTTTTGGACGTGGTGTCCGACTTCGTGCGCGATGACGTAGGCAAACGCGGCATCGCTGGCGGAATTGAGTTTGGTCTGCATATCCCTATAAAAGTCTAAGTCGAGATAGACTTTTTGGTCGCCCGAGCAGTAAAACGGCACATTGCCGATTGGGCCCATGCCGCAGGCGGTGGATGTACCGCCGTTGTATAACACCAGCGTGGTCGGGGTGTAATTTTGTCCGTGTTGCTTTGAAATAGCTGCCCTAAGCTTTTTCCGTGTCGGCGAGGACGACGCGGGCAAGTTCGTTCAGTTCGGCTTCTTCTTGAGGTTTGAGCTGGGAGGTTTGGGTTGAACCCGTACCCATGGAAGGCGTGCCGACCAAGCCGCTCAAATCGACGCCGTAATAAGCGCCAATCAAAACGACGATGATGCCGAGGATGCCGGGCGTCCTCCCGCCGCCGCCTCCGCCGCCGCTGCCGCGTCGGTCTTCTACGTTTTGACTCTGTTCGCGTCCTTTCCAATCCATCTTGTGTGTTCCTTTGTTGTGAAGTGATATGGGGCGGATTATACCGTGAAGGGGCGGCGTGATGCCTGCCTATATTGAGAAAAGGTCGTCTGAAAACACCAAACGGAGTTTTCAGACGACCTTTGGTCAGATAAACCGTTGGGTATTTCAACCAACGACGAGGACAGTCAGGCTTTTGTGCCTGATTTCCCAACACTGATGGATTTTTCTTGTTGCGGAAATCGTCGGGAACGGATTGTTTGGAAATGTCTTTGACGGCGTATTGTTCCGATACCGAATCGTCCAAGACAAAGCTGCGCAAGTTGTTGAGAAGTACAAAGAGCGCCGTCTGAAGCGAGCAGGTTCATCGCGCCGGGTTATGAGTTTTTGGGTGGTCGCGCTGGATGTCGAGGATGTCGAGCATCTTTTTGCTGTTGGAGAAGCTGGGCGGATCCCATGACGATAAGGTCGAACTGTTTGCCTTCGGCGGCGGCGTTTTGCAGGTATTGGAACACGTCGGCGCGGACGATTTTGTGTTGTTCGGGATTGATGCCGTTGAGTTCGAAATTGCGTTTCGCCCAATCGAGATAAGTGTTGGACAAATCAACGGTTTCGCTCGATGCCGCGCCGCCGGTGGCGGCATAGACGGTGAAGCTGCCGGTGTAGGAAAACAGGTTGAGGAAGCGTTTGCCCGTTGCGGTTTCGCCGACTTTTTTTGCGCGTGTTGCGGTGGTCGAGAAAGAGGCCGGTGTCGAGGTATTTGTCGAGGTTGACCCAAAACTTGCGGCCGTTTTCGGTGATGACGAAATCGTCGCCGGTTTTGCCGGTTTTTCTCGTATTGCTGCAAGCCTTTTTGGCGTTCGCGGCGCTTGAGGTGGATTTGTTCGGGCGCAAAACCGGTAACGAAGGCGACGGCTTCCAATACTTCGGCAAGCCACGCTTCGTATTCTTCGGGCTGCATCAGCCAGCCGGTATCGTATTCCTGAAGATGGATTTGGTCGCCGTAAACATCGACGGCAAAGGGAAATTGGGGGATGTCGCGGTCGTAAATGCGCCAGGCTTCGATGCCGTTGCGTTTCGCCCATTTCATGAGGTGTTTGATGTTTTTTTGCCCATGCGGTTGGCGAAGGTGTGATGTCGGTCATGGTTTCAGACGGCCTGAATAAGTATTGGGAAGGGTTTGGATTTTAACGCACTTGATGCCTTTTTTTGCTTGACCGTTATCCATAAAATCGATATTATCCGCCGTTCGCCTTTTTATACGAAGCCATCGTCTTCCAACCTAAACCGCCGTTTCGGGCGCGTTTCTTTTATTGCTTGCATATTTGCCAAGCCTTTCTGTGCAGGTTGTCGTCGATGTTAACCACAAGCAAGATGCTTGCGACAACCCTGTAACTTCACATTTCCCGTATCGTTACTTTCCTTTGCTTCAGGTCGTCTGAAAACCGTTCAGGCGTGCGCGTTGTTGTCTCTTTAGGATAGCCATGTCTATTAAATTTGCCGATTTGAACCCTTGATAAAAAAACATTTTGTCCGCCGTACGCAGCGAGGGTTACGAAAGCCCGACGCCGATTCAGGCGCAAGCCATTCCGTTTTGCTTTGGAAGGCCGCGACATCATGGCTTCGGCGCAAACCGGCTCCGGCAAAACCGCCGCCTTCCTGCTGCCGACGTTACAGCGGCTGACCAAACGCAGCGAAAAACCAGGCAAAGCGCCCGCGCGCGTTGGTGTTGACGCCGACCCGCGAATTGGCGGCGCAAGTCGAGAAAAACGCGTTGGCGTACGCCAAAAATATGCGTTGGTTCCGCACCGTCAGCATCGTCGGCGGCGCATCTTTCGGCTACCAAACCCGCGCCCTGAGCAAACCGGTTGACCTGATTGTCGCCACGCCTGGCCGTCTGATGGACTTGATGCAAAGCGGCAAAGTCGATTTTGACCGCTTGGAAGTGCTGATTTTTGGACGAAGCCGACCGTATGCTGGACATGGGCTTTATCGACGACATCGAAACCATCGTCGAAGCGACTCCGACTGACCGTCAGACTTTATTATTCTCCGCCACTTGGGACGGCGCGGTCGGTAAGCTGGCGCGCAAACTGACGAAAAACCCTGAAATCATCGAAGTCGAGCGCGTGGACGACCAAGGCAAAATCGAAGAGCAACTGCTGTATTGCGACGATATGCGCCACAAAAACCGCCTGCTCGACCACATACTGCGCGACGCCAATATCGACCAATGCGTGATTTTCACGTCCACCAAAGCCATGACCGAAGTCATCGCCGACGATTTGTACGAAAAAGGTTTCGCCGCCAACTGCCTGCACGGCGACATGCCGCAAGGCTGGCGCAACCGCACGCTGATGGATTTGCGTAAAGGCCGCTGCAAAATTTTGGTTGCCACCGACGTTGCCGCACGCGGTATCGACGTGCCGACCATTACCCACGTCATCAACTACGACCTGCCGAAACAGGCGGAAGACTACGTTCACCGCATCGGCCGTACCGGACGGGCAGGGCGCACGGGTATTGCGATTACCTTCGCCGAAGTGAACGAATACGTCAAAGTACACAAAATCGAAAAATACATCGGCCGTAAATTGCCTGAGCTGACCGTCGAAGGCATGGAACCGACCCGCAAGCGCAAATCCGCAGGCGGCAAGCCGAAAGGCAAAAGGCGGCTGGGGCGATAGAAAATCCGGCGGCTGGCGCGGCGATAAGAAACCGGGCAAAGAAGGCTTCGGCGGCAAATCGCGCGGCGAAGGTTTCAAAAAGAAGGATTTAAGAAAGGCGGCGAAGGCTTCAAAGGCAAAACGTAAAAGCCAACGATTCTTTTCGGCTCGAAACCAAGCCGTCCAGCGAAAAAGAGGCTGATGCTAAAAGCCAAATCAATAGCGGGTATAGTGGATTAAATTTAAATCAGGACAAGGCGAGGCAACGCCGTACTGGTTTAAAAGTTAATCCGCTATATGAAGAAATTTTGATACCGCGTTGCCTAACAAAAGGTCGTCTGAAAATTGATTTCAGACGACCTTTATTTTAAACGTTCAACTTAAGCAGCAAAGCGTTTGGCGACTTCGTCCCAGTTGACGATTTCCCAGAAACCTTTCAGGTAGTTGGGGCGGCTGTTGCGGTAGTCGATGTAGTAGGCGTGTTCCCATACGTCGCAGGTCAGCAGCGGAGTGTTTTCAGTGGTCAGCGGAGTTGCCGCGTTGGAAGTGGAAACCAACCAATTCGTCGGCAGGGGTTTTCACCAGCCATGCCCAACCGGAGCCGAAAGTACCTGCCGCGCAAGCGGAGAATGCTTCTTGGAATTTCTCGAAGCTGCCCCATTTGGCGTCGATGGCGGCGGCCAGCTCGCCGGAAGGTTTGCCTTGACCTTTGGGCGTGAAACCCAGCCAGTAGAAGGTGTGGTTCAAGTTTGGGCTGCGTTGTTGAACACGCCGCCTGAAGATTTTTCACAATCTCTTCCAAAGGCAGGTTTTTCAAATTCGGTACCTTTGATTTGATTGTTCAGATTGGTGATGTAGGTTTGATGGTGTTTGCCGTAGTGGAACTCCAAAGTCTCTTTGCTCAGATGTGGGGACAATGCGTCCAGTTCATAAGGCAGTTGTGGCAGCTTATGTTCCATTTTAGTGCTCCTAAATTATTTATATATGATTGTATTTTGGTAGTGTTCGTCGGATGGTGCGGGTGTTCGCCCGCATCAGGCAACGACTGCCATTTTACCTGCTTTAGATTAAAAGAAACTAGGGCAGGCCGATATTTCGAGTCTGTCGCAGGTTGAGAAAAAAATTGAGGGAAATCGGGTGTCGATACAGATATTTATCATGAATGAAGCAATGATTTCAGACGACCTTTTGCTATAATCCGTCCGTTTCCCCACGCCCCTTTTGATATGAACACCCCAAAAGCCTTTGCCATCCTCGGCCCGACTGCCGGCGGGAAAACCGCGCTTGCCTTGAAAATCGCCGAAGCCCTGCCGGTTGAAATCATCAGCCTCGATTCCGCGCTGGTGTACCGCGATATGGACATCGGCACGGCAAAGCCGACGGCTGCCGAGCTTGAAGCCGTGCCGCACCACCTTATCGACATCATCCCGCCGACGGAGTCTTACAGCGCGGCGGAGTTTGTCGGCGACTGCGTGCGGCTGGCGGAGGAAATCCGCGCGCGCGGCAGGCTGCCTTTGATTGTCGGCGGTACGATGATGTATTTCCACGCGCTGACCGAAGGCTTGAACGACCTGCCCGAAGCCGATGCCGCTGTGCGCGCCCGGTTGCAGGAAGAAAAACAACGATACGGCTTGGCGCATCTGTATCAAAACCTACAAACCATAGACCCTGAAACCGCAGGTCGTCTGAAACCGAACGACAGCCAACGTATCGAACGCGCTTTGGAAGTGTACCGTCTGACCGGCAAGCCCTTGAGCGCGCATTTTGCCGAAAAAGCCGACTACACCCCGCCGCTCGACCTTTGCACCACCGCCCTGATTCCCGAAAACCGCGCCTTGCTGCACGACAACATCGCCCGCCGTTTTACACAAATGCTGGAACAAGGCTTCATCGACGAAATGCGCGCCCTGCGCCAAAAAAATATCCCGAGCTGGCCGCCGATATGCCCGCCATGCGCTGCGTCGGCTACCGGCAGGCATGGGATTACCTCGAAGGCTTGACCGATTACGACACCTTTGTCGAAAAAGGTATTGCCGCCACCCGCCAGCTTGCCAAGCGCCAACTCACTTGGCTGCGCAAAATCCCATTGGCGCACAGCATCGACCCCTACACTGACGGCAACCACGTTCAGACGACCTTGGCACTCGTCCGCCGCCATTTCCAAATCTAAAAACGCCATGCCGACCCTGTTGACCACGCCGCCCGTCGCCCCGCGAACCTTAGCCGCCCTGCAAGCCCTCGGCATCCGCAGCGTAGAGGAGCTGCGTGACACCGGTTCCGTCAAGCCTTTCTGCTGCTCAAAGCTGCCGGACTGACCGTCACCCGCAGCACGCTTTGGCAACTCGAAGCCCCTGCTGCTCGGCATCAAACCGCAAGAGCTGCCGCAAACGCAGAAAACCGCTTTTGGAACAAGCCCTTAAAAACCATCCGCCCGTCGCCGTTTTTCCCCACGTCGTCTGAAATGGAAACCTTCATGCGCGCCGCCCTGGCGCAGGCAGAACAATCCGCCCGCATCGGCGAAATCCCCGTCGGCGCGGTCGTCGTCTCCAACAACCAAATCATCGCCACCGCCCACAACACCTGCGTCAGCGACCACGACATCAGCCGCCACGCCGAAATCTGCGCCCTTGCCGCCGCAGGTGCCGCCCTCAAAACTACCGCCTCGACGGCTGCGACCTCTACATCACGCTCGAACCCTGCGCCATGTGCGCCTCCGCCATCATCCAGGCCCGCGTCCACCGCGTCATCTACGGCGCAGCAGAACCGAAAACCGGCGCGGCAGGCAGCGTTGTCAATCTGTTTGCCAATCCGCTGCTGAACAAACACACGGCAATCAAAGGCGGTATCTTGGAAGACGAATGCAAAGCCGTTTTGCAGGCGTTTTTTCAGACGAGGCGCAAACAGGGTTGAGAAAATCAAAGAGGTCGTCTGAAAGCTTAAATCCAAGGTTTCAGACGACCTTTTTGAGAGATTGCGAACTTTGTTTCATCCCGTTTTTCAGCAATTCTGATAAATATCCGGCGCGCCGTATTAAAATACGGTTTTCAGACGACCCCATCCATAAGGAACCCGCCATGCACACCGAAGCCGTTTTAACCGTATTGAAAAACCTGCAAAACCAAATCTGCGCCGCGCTTGAGCAAGAAGACGGCGGGGCGGTGTTTGCGCGTGAAGAATGGACGGGTAAATTGGGCGTGGGCGAAACCCGCGTATTGAAAAACGGCGCGGTATTCGAGCAGGCGGGCGTGAATTTTTCGCATGTGAAAGGCAGCAAAATGCCCGCTTCGGCGACGGCGCACCGCCCTGAACTGGCGGGCGCGGCGTTTGAGGCAATGGGCGTGTCGCTGGTGATTCATCCGAAAAATCCGTATGTACCGACCAGCCATGCGAACGTGCGCTTTTTATCGCGTATCCGGAAGGCGGCGAGCCTGTGTGGTGGTTCGGCGGCGGCTTTGATTTGACGCCGTTTTATCCGTTTGAAGAAGATATTTTGCATTGGCACACGGTCGCGCGGGACGTGTGCGCGCCGTTTGGGGAAGCGGTTTATCCCGAGTTCAAAAAAATGGTGCGACGAGTATTTTTTTACCTGAAACACCGCGGCGAAACGCGCGGCGTGGGCGGTTTGTTTTTCGACGATTTGAACCGCTGGAATTTCGACACCTGCCTGAATTTCATCAAGGCAGTCGGCGAAGGCTACATCGAAGCGTATTTGCCGATTGTGGCGAAACGCAAAAACACGCCATACGGCGAACGCGAGCGTGATTTCCAGCTTTACCGGCGCGGGCGTTATGTGGAATTTAATTTGGTTTGGGACAGGACGACGCTGTTCGGCCTGCAAAGCGGCGGACGCACGGAAAGCATTTTGATGTCCATGCCGCCTTTGGTGCGCTTCGAGTATCGATACGCGCCCAAAGAAGGTTCGCCCGAAGCGCGGCTGAACGAGTTTCTCACCGCCCGCGACTGGCTCTCGGAGATACAATAATGACGGATAAACGCAAGCCCGACGCCCATCCTTCGGATAAATTCATCCTTGCCATGATTGTCATGGCGGTGTTCCTGGTAATCATCATCGGCGGCGGATTTATCGCCGTAGAATATTTTAAGGCGCATCCCGAAGTGTTTGAATTGAAGCCGCCTGCGAAATAGTTTAGGAAGAAAGACAAAAGGTCGTCTGAAACATTTTCAGACGACCTTTTTCAGCTCTAAAACCCTTGTTTACAAAACAGCCAAAAAGCCGCGTCGTAATCAGGCTCGTTGGCGATTTCGGCAACCAGTTCGCTGTGCAGGACTTTGTCGTTTTTCGTCCAAAAACCACAACGGCGCGCGCAGTCAGTCCGCGCAACGGACTGTCGGTCAGGGCGACGCCGTAATCGGCGGCAAAGCTGCTGCGGAACGTAGACAGGTTCACAACGTTGTCCAAAACCTTCCGCGCCGCAGAAGCGTGCTTGGGCAAACGGCAAATCGGCTGAAATGCACAACACGACCGCGTTGTCCAAAGAAGACGCGCGTTGGTTAAACGTACGCACGGATTGGGCGCACACGCCGGTGTCGACGCTTGGGAAAATGTTCAATACTTTGCGTTTGCTCGCAAAAATCCGCCAAAGTTTTTGTCGGACAGGTCGGCAGCGGTCAGGCTGAATGCAGGCGCGGTTTGACCGACGGCGGGCAGGTCGCCGGAAGTATGGACAGGGTTGTCGTGGAAGGTAATTTGAGCCATAAGGGTTTCCTTTTTGGGGTTGACTGGGAAATATAGTGGATTAACTTTAAATCAGGACAAGGCGACGAAGCCGCAGACAGTACAGATAGTACGGCAAGGCGAGGCAACGCCGTACTGGTTTAAAAGTTAATCCACTATAAATAGAGCGAAATGAATCGGTTATCAATATCGGGCGACGGCTTACAGATTGCGCAGAGCAAAATAGGCCAACGCCGCGACAGCCGACAGTATAGCCGAAACCACTGTCTATTGGATTTTATAGTGGATTAACTTTAAACCAGTACGGCGTTGCCTCGCCTTAGCTCAAAGAGAACGATTCTCTAAGGTGCTGAAGCACCAAGTGAATCGGTTCCGTACTATCTGTACTGTCTGCGGCTTCCTCGCCTTGTCCTGATTTAAATTTAATCCACTATAGTGAAACGCGTGATATCCGTTTTCAGCACGAGAAACCTGTCTGTGAGATACAGCCTATTTTGTTTCGGCGCAGAGGCTCAATCAATGCTGCCGAATTTGCCGCTTTTGAAATCGCTGATGGCTTGTCGGATTTCTTCGGCAGTATTCATCACAAATGGGCCGTAACCGACTACGGGTTCATCAATCGGAACACCGGAAAGCAGCAAGATTTTGACTTCTTCGCTACCGGCTTTCGCGCACACTTTCCCGCCGGTTTGCTCAAAATTGACCAATTCTCTGGCTGTCGCCTGTTCTTTGCCATTAAACGTCACCTCACCACGCAGGACAACCATAGACAGGTTGTGATTGTCAGGTACTGCCAATTCGGCTTCTTTATCGGCATGAAGCACAATATCCCAAACATTCATTTCGGTGAATGTATCCGCCGCACCTTTTACGCCGTTATGTTCGCCCGCAATCAGGCGTAAGTAGCCGGCTTCGTCAGGGAACTCGACGACGGGGATATTCGCTTTAGCAAGATGTTGGTAGCGTGGCGGGGTGTTTTTGTCTTTGGCCGGCAGATTGACCCAGAGTTGCACCATTTCAAAGAGTCCGCCTTTTTTGCTGAAGTTTTCAGAGTGGAATTCTTCATGAATAATGCCTGAACCTGCGGTCATCCATTGCACGTCGCCTTCGTAAATAATGCCACCGCCGCCACTGGAGTCACGGTGTGCCACTTCGCCGTGGTAGGCGATGGTAACGGTTTCAAAGCCTTTGTGCGGATGTTGTCCGACACCGCGCGGACCGTGCGTTTCGTTGGGTGCAAATTCATACGGTGCGGCATAGTCCAGCATCAGGAATGGATTGGTGCCACGGTTGTCAGCCATGTGGGAGAATAAGGGTTGAACGAGGAATCCGTCGCCTACCCAGTGTTGGCTGTTGGCTCGGTAGATTTGTTTGATGTTGCGCATGATAAAGTCCCTTTTTTATGGCCGTCTGAAGTCTTTCAGACGGCCTTTTGTTACGGAATGCTTGTATTATATGGGGTACAAACTTTATAACAAGTACGCACATTTTTTATACTGTGGTTTGGAGATTTTGTATGTTGGAAACAGAACACGCACACGGCTCTTGCTGTCTGGTCGTCAATACTTTGGATATTATCGGCGGCAAATGGAAGGTATTGATTTTATATTATTTAAATGGAGAAACCCAACGTTTCAATGAGTTGCAGCGTTTGTTGGCAGGTATTACCCAGCGGATGCTGACGCTGCAGCTGCGCGAATTGGAAAACGACGGTATCGTTCATCGGGAAGTGTATCCGCAGGTACCGCCGAAAGTGGAGTATTCGCTGACTGAGTTTGGGCGGACGTTGATGCCTGTGATCGAAGCAATGCACCGTTGGGGCGAGCAATATGCTGCGGAATGTGTGAAACATAAAAAGCAGCCGTAGGAATAAGTCGTTTCAGACGACCTCTCGGTCAGGTCTTTAAAATGAAAAGTGATGCGGGCATATATTCGCAACGGGCTTTGCTTTATAATGATGACAGTCAAACATAACGACATAAGCATTTGGAATCAATAATGAAAAAAATTGTAATGGCTCTTATCGCCACCATTTTGTCAGCAGGCGCAAATGCAGCGGATACTTATGGTTATCTCGCCATGTGGCAGAACCCGCAAGACGGCAATGATGCGCTGCTGATTAAAAACGACTAAAGAAAATATGTCGCAAATCGAGGCAAATGCGGAGCTGGAAGCGTTTTGCCGCGGGCAGGACACGCTTTCGGGCGTGCAAAACGGCGAGGCGACAGGCTGTAAATCCGTTGTTCCGCTTCATAACACCTGCATCGCCGTCGCATACCCGAAATCGGAAGGCAAGCTGACGACGAACAATGCGGTTGTGATTACTTCGCCGCGCTTTAAGAGCGTGCATCAGGTTGCGCTGAATCAGTGCATCAAGAAATACGGTTCGCAAGGGCAATGCGGTTTGGAAACGGTGTACTGTACTTCGAGCGCGTATTACGGCGGTACGGTCAAAACGTTGTTGAACCGATTGAAGGCGCAATAAATAGCGTAAAAAGGTCGTCTGAAAACTGAACTGGCCCCCAAATCTTGGACACTCATAAAAGCCTATTCAGGCGCTCTGTGCAAGCTGGGTTCTGTATGCGACAGGACTCAGCTTTTTCAATTTCAAACTGCAACGCTCCCGGTTGTAGTAATCCATATAGTCATCTATCTGCTTCATCAATTCATCTACCGTCAATTCACCTGCATTATAGAAACACTCCGTCTTCAACACCGCAAAGAAGCTTTCCATCGGCGCATTGTCCCAACAGTTCGCCTTTCGCGACATGCTTTGAACCATGGAATGCTCCGCAAGCAATTCCCTATACCCCGCCGTACGGTACAGCACACCTTGGTCCGAATGAAGCATCGTTCCTTTATCAGTCAGACGGGGTGCGGCTTTTTCGAGCATTTCCTTCACCATTTCGCTGTCGGCTCTGCGGCTCATGGCGTAGGCGACGATCTCGCGGTTGAACAAGTCCAAGATTGGCGAGAGGTACAGTTTGCCGTCCTTCCCTTTGAGTTCGGTAACGTCGGTCAGCCATTTTTTTCGTTGGGCTTTCGGGCTTTGAACCGGCGTTTGAGGAGGTTTTCCGATATTTCGCCCATGGCGGGATGGCGGTAGGCTTTTTCGCCCGTATGAGGGCTTTTCAGTTCCAACTGCTTCATCAACCGCGCCACTTTTTTTGTGGTTCCAACTCAATGCTGCGGCAATGCGCCTTTGTCCGTAGCGTCCTTTATGCCGCCGGTAGGTTTCGACGAGGAGGGCTTTGTCGGCTGCGTCGGGGTCGGGTCGGTCTTGGTGGTGGTAGTAAAAGCTGCTTTTGGGCAGGTTTGCGATGTGCAGCAGGTATTTGAGCGGGTGTTGCGCCCTCAGTGTTTGACGGTTTGGCTTTGTCCTTTTCGGTCCGCTTTTTTGGCTGAGGGCTTTTAACTCCTTTAGGTAGGCGACCTCTGCGCGCATATAGCACAACTCTTCAATAAGCTCTGCCTGCGTTTTTTTCTTGGTCGGGTTTATCTGAGATGAAGGGGTTTTTTTGCGGTGTTGGGGCATGGTTTTGATTGGGATGTTCGAGTGCGCTGATACCGCCTTCTTTGATAGGCGCGTATCCATCGTCTCAGGTGGGTTCGGGAAATGCCGTAGTGGTCTGCGGTACGCTGTTGGCTGCGTATATGCAGGTAGTGGAGTACGGCTTGGTATTTGAAGTGTAATGTATATTTGTTTCATAAAAACTGCACCTTGTGAGTTGGAGGGATGTGTCCAACTTTTTGGGGTGCAGTTCAAACCGCATAACGGCTTTCAGACGACCTTTCAATTCATCTTCTATGTATAGTGGATTAACTTTAAATCAGGACAAGGTGAGGTAACGCCGTACTCGGGTTAAAGTTAATCCACTATAAAACGGCAAGAAAAAAATCTGATGATTGATTATAAAAAAATGTATGAAAGCATGAGTGCTTCTCATGAAAACCAAAAGTCTGCGCTTTCCGCTTTATTTCAATTTCAAACTTTTATCCATTGCCAATGATTTTTTTGTCAAAGACGAAGCGGGTAACGAAATCGCTTATACGCGTCAGAAAATGTTTAAACTCAAAAGAGTTGATTAATGTTTTCCCTGACCGCAATCAGGATACGCCCGTATTCACCATTCATTCGGAACAGATTATTGATTTTTGGTGCGACCTATATCATCCAAGATGCTTCAGGTAAGGTTTTGGGGAAAGTGGTGCATGATGGCGTCGGGTCGCTTTGGCGTACCAGTTATCAGGTGACGGATGCGGAAGATCAGTTGCTTTTCCATATCCGTGAAAAAAATCCGTGGGTGACAGTATTGGACAAAATGGCAGGGCAGATTCCTTATTTGGGTTCGCTGACGGGTCTTTTTCAACCCTACTTATTTGATTACCCAACCCGACGGGACTTTGGTGTACCGCTTGAAGAAATTGAGGGCGTTATGGGAAGGGAAATTCAGCCTGCACAAAGAAGCCCAAGCGAGTTTGAACGACGATATCTTGATATTGAATTCGGTGATGTTGTTTTTGTTGATGGAAAGAAATAAAGGATAAAGCCAAATGGTATTCAGGCAGGCTTGCGGATGAAATGTCGGGTATTTGATTTTGAGGACAGGGCTGCTCAAGGTTTATCACATCCATTCACATTCAAACATTTTCATTTCTAGGACGCGCTGATAAAATAGCTCGTCTGAAAAGTATAGAAGAATCAAAATAATGAGTATTGCCAATAATAAAAAGCCTTTCACGACTTCTTTATCGAAGATCAGCTCGAAGCCGGCCTGGTATTGGAAGGTTGGGAAGTCAAAGCCATCCGCGCCGGGCGGGTGCAGCTGAAAGAAAAGCTATATCTACTGGAAAAAGACGCTTTTTATCTGGTCGGCTGCCATATTACCGCGCTGCCGACTGCCTCGACGTATGTCAAACCCGACCCCGTCCGTCCGCGCAAGCTTTTTGCTCAAGCAATCCGAAATCAACAAGCTCATCGGTAAAACCGAGCGTGCGGGTTACACCATCGTCCCGTTGAACCTGCACTTCACACGAGGCAAAAATCAAAATGGAAATCGGTTTGGCGAAGGGTAAAAACAACGACAAACGCCAAAGCCTGAAAGAAGCGGACTGGAAACGCGAAAAACAACGTTTGATGAAAAATGTGCGCTGAGGCTGATAGCAGCTTGAATGGAACGCCGGGTGCTGATGCCGCTGCAAACTTGTGCCCGCCGTTTACACATCAAGCCCTATGTTTGCAAAAACATACCCAAGATTGCTTTCTTCAGGCTTTTCAGACGACCCTTGCGACCCAATAATCAGGGTCGTCTGAAATTTTACGGAGTAACGTCATGTCCCGCTCTTCGCTTTTCCTGCCGCTGTTTTTGATTATCTTCGGTGCCGTTTGGTTTTTGAAAACGACGGACATCCTGCCCGCAACTTCGACCATCGTGTCCGCCGGTATGGTGCTGGCGGGGATTGCGGTTTTGGTGATGGACGGTGTCAACAAGCAGTCTATCGTTTCCGGCCCGCTGCTGGTGTATATCGGCGCGGCGGTATATCTGCACAATCAATACTGGCTCGGTTATTCGCCGTTGGTTGCTTTGGGAATGATGGTGCTGGGCTGCCTGCTGCTGCTTTCGCGCAGCGATATGGTGCCTTATAAGCAGCATAAACAGCAGGATAACTAAGCCCCTCTCTGCAAAGGTCGTCTGAAAATGGTATAATCCGCCGTTTTCAGACGACCTGTTTTGTTATCGGAATCCCGTTTTGAAACAGTCAGACCGTTCCCTATCACTCTGCAAAAGTTCCCGCCATGACCCAAGACAAAAATCCTCATCCTCGACTTCGGTTCGCAAGTTACCCAGCTTATCGCCCGCCGCGTGCGCGAAGCCCATGTTTATTGTGAGTTGCATTCTTTCGATATGCCTTTGGACGAAATCAAAGCCTTCAATCCGAAAGGCATCATCCTCTCCGGCGGCCCCAATTCCGTTTACGAATCCGACTATCAAGCCGATACCGGCATCTTCGATTTGGGTATTCCGGTTTTGGGTATCTGCTACGGAATGCAGTTTATGGCGCACCACTTGGGCGGCGAAGTGCAGCCCGGCAACCAGCGTGAATTCGGTTACGCGCAAGTCAAAACCATCGATAGCGAACTGACCCGCGATATTTACGACGATGCGCCCAATACGCTGGACGTATGGATGAGCCACGGCGATAAAGTGTCCAAGCTGCCCAACGGCTTTGCTGTTATCGGCGATACTCCGTCATGCCCGATTGCCATGATGGAAAACGTTGAAAAACAATTCTACGGCATCCAATTCCACCCGAAGTGACCCACACCAAACAAGGCCGCGCCCTGTTGAACCGCTTTGTCTTGGACATCTGCGGCGCGCAACCCAGCTGGACGATGCCGAACTACATCGAAGAAGCCGTTGCCAAAATCCGCGAACAGGTCGGCAGCGACGAAGTGATTTTGGGTCTGTCGGGCGGCGTGGACAGCTCAGTAGCCGCCGCGCTGATTCACCGCGCCATCGGCGACCAACTGACTTGTGTGTTCGTCGATCACGGCCTCTTGCGCCTGAACGAAGGCAAAATGGTGATGGATATGTTCGCCCGCAACTTGGGCGTGAAAGTGATTCACGTCGATGCCGAAGAGCAATTCATGGAGAAACTCGCCGGCGTTACCGATCCCGAGAAAAACGCAAAATCATTGGCGCGGAATTTATCGAAGTATTTGATGCCGAAGAGAAAAACTCACCAATGCCAAAATGGCTGGCGCAAGGCACGATTTACCCCGACGTAATCGAATCCGCAGGCGCGAAAACCAAAAAGCCCACGCTATCAAATCGCACCACAACGTCGGAGGCCTGCCTGAAAACATGAAACTCAAGCTGCTTGAGCCGTTGCGCGACTTGTTCAAAGACGAAGTGCGCGAACTGGGCGTCGCTTTGGGCTTGCCGCGTGAAATGGTGTACCGCCATCCGTTCCCCGGCCCCGGTTTTGGGCGTGCGTATCTTGGGCGAAGTGAAAAAAAGAATACGCCGATTTGCTGCGACAAGCGGACGACATTTTCATCCAAGAATTGCGCAATACTACCGACGAAAACGGCACATCTTGGTACGATTTGACCAGCCAAGCCTTCGCCGTGTTCCTGCCCGTAAAATCCGTCGGCGTAATGGGCGACGGACGCACTTACGACTACGTCGTCGCGCTGCGCGCAGTCATCACCAGCGACTTCGACGACCGCACACTGGGCAGAACTGCCGTACTCGCTGCTCGGCCGCGTGTCCAACCGCATCATTAATGAAGTCAAAGGCATCAACCGCGTGGTTTACGATGTAAGCGGCAAACCGCCCGCCACGATTGAGTGGGAATAAAAAGTAAAGATATAAACGCATAAAAAGGTCGTCTGAAATGGTTTCAGACGACCTTTTGGTTTTTATAAAAGAATAATGGAACAAGGAGATGGCTGAAGTGCATTTAGACAATATAGTGGATTAACTTTTAAAACCAGTACGGCATTGCCTCGCCTTAGCTCAAAGAGAACGATTCTCTAAGTGCTGAAGCACCAAGTGAATCGGTTCCGTACTATCTGTACTGTCTGCGGTTTCGTCGCCTTGTCCTGATTTAAATTTAATCCACTATATAAGGAGAAAACGCGATGTCGTCCTAATGAATTTCATTTGCCAAAAAATAAAGCGGTCGTTCATGTAGCAAATACAGAACGACCGCTTGAGTCCAGCATCATTTTAGATTGTCTTCAGCAGTAAACGATTAAGGCTCTGCTGTCTTAATGATTCATTGCATGAATATATGGAAGACAAATCATGCGATACCGTTATTCAAGAGTTTATTTTTTCTCTTTCGGCATTTGAGATACCAAGGACAGGTTTACATCAAGCCTTCGATTTGGAAGTGAGGACGGGCAAACAGACGGACTTTGAAGAAGCGGGGTTGTCTTCGATATCTTCAACCAAGACTTTGGCTTCACGCAGAGGATGCGTTGCCTGCAACTCGTCGCTTGGATCTGTCATTTCAGTAACCAATGTATTGATCCAAGTGTTCAATTCCAATTCGAGCATACGGCGGTCTTTGGTTGTACCGATGTTTTCGCGTTGGATCAGCTTGAGATAGTGAGCCAGACGGGAAAGCAGGAAAACGTAAGGCAAACGGGCATTGATTCGGCTGTTTGCCGTCGCTTCTTTGGTTTCGTAGAGCGCAGGTTTTTGCGCTGAGTTGGCCGAGAAGAAGCAGGCGTAATCGCGGTTTTTTATAGAAAGACAGCGGTACGAAGCCCAAATTGGCAAATTCAAATTCACGGGTTTTCGGGAATCAGGACTTCGGTAGGGATTTTTACTTGATTGCCGGTACCCAAATCATACATATGGATAGGCAAGTCTTCTATCAGACCGCCGGCTTGTGGTCCGCGGATTTGAACGCACCAGCCGTTGTTGATGAAGCTGCGAACCATGTTGGCAGCGAAGGCAAAGGATGCGTTTGCCCATAAGTAACGATCGTGTTCGGTGCCTCTAACTTGTTCTTCGTAATTGAAGCTGCGTACAGGAACTGTATCGCTACCGTAAAGGCAGACGGGCAAGGAAGCGGGGCAGGGTCAAGCCGATATAGCGCGCATCATCGGTTTCGCGGAAGCTTTTTCCATTTGATGTATTCGGCACGGTCCATATAGTTCGCCAAGTCCTGAATGCCGGCGACTTCTTCCATGCTTTCTTTACCGAAGAAAGATGGGCCGACAGAGCCGATGAATGGCATGTGTGCAGAAGCGGAGACGCGTGAAATATTGCGCAGCAAAGCCATGTCTTGCGGGCTGCGGTCAAATTCGTAGTTGGAGATGACTGCGCCGATAGGTTCGCCGCCCGGGGTGTCGTATTCGTTGCTATAAGTGTGGCGATACAGTCCGCTTTTGGACGATTTCGGGTGCGTCTTCAAAGTCTTGAATCAAGTCTTCTTTGGAGACGTCGAGGATTTCGATTTTAACGTTGTGACGGAAGTCTGTGCGGTCAACCAAGAATTTCAGACCGCGCCATGCAGATTCGATTTTTGGAATTCTTCGTTATGGAGGATTTCATCTAATTGGCGGCTGAGCTGTTCGTCAATGCGTGCGATGTGGTAGTCCAACAGGCTTTTTGTCGAGGCGTTCTACTTTTTGAGATGAGTCCTGAATCATCTTTAAAAATACGCTGACCGCTGCTGCGATACGTTCATCCGCAGAGGCTTCGGACATTTTTCGGCGCTTTGGAACTGTTCGATATCGATGACGGAGTCGACGGCGTTTAAGTTGATTTTTTTGACACAGTGCTTCATAAACACTGGCTGTGTTTTTCTTGTTCTATAACGGTTGTTTGGGCTTCTTGGCGTTTTTTTGCATATTTTTAAATCCTTACGGGTGTTTTCAGACGACCTTGTGTTTTTTATTTGTTAACAGGTGCAATTTTTTCGAGGCGGTCGCGCAGTTCGGCAGACAGATTTTCGTCACGCAAGATGGTTTCCAGTTCGCGACGGAATGCCGAATCGTCCAATAGGTTGGATTTCAAGTCACGGATCAGGTTGCGCATAGCCAATAAAGCGCGCAGCTCGGGAACATTTTGTGCAATTTGTTCCGGATGGAAATCCCGCATAGATTTGAAATTCAAATTGATGTTCATCTCGCCGCCGGCAGGGGAGAGGGTGTTTTTCACAGTCAGGTTGGCTTTAGGATTGAAAGTCGGACAATACGGAATCAAAGTTGTTTTTGTTGATATTGACTTTTTCTTTTTCGGCAAGGTCGCGTTTGTCTTGACCATTGCTGTAATCACCGGTGACTAAAAGTTTGAGCGGAAGCTCGACTTTTTTCTGTGCGCCTCCGGTATGGAGGTCTAGTTTGATATTGATACGTGAAGGTGGAACTTCGTTTTGGAAACTTTTTGCTCACGGCTAATCCTATTCTCTGTTATGTGTTGAAGGGAAAATCTTTCGGTTCAAAATGAAATATAAATACTAAATTTGGATATATTTCTATCTAAATAGTATAAATGTTAGGTATACTGTTGTCTATTGCATCCAAAATTTATCTGACAAAAGGTATTTAAAAGGTATAAACAGTGAAATTTCATAAACCATTATGGGAAGAGGGTGTCTTGCTCTCTCCTCAGCACTTCCAACAACAAAACGTTTTTAATAGTTACATTTATGCAACAGTAATAAAATTGATGGGCGAATTCAAGTGGGGATGTTTTCGTTGCGAGTTCGACCAGCAGACGCTTGAATTAGGAAAAATTAAATTGAATGAGCTTCAGGCCTGCCTGCCGGACGGAACTCTAATCGACTTGCAGTCGGGCAGTGGCTCTGTTGAAGTTCGTGATATTAATAGCCTGCCTATGAGAGCGCGAAATACAGTGCTGTTGGCTCTCCCGGTTTATCAAGCGCATGTACCGAATTTGGTGGATGAAAACGGGGCTGGTAATACTCCTAGACGGTTTGTGAAAAAGTTCGAGCAAGTTGAGGATTTATTTTCCGCTGAGGAGGCAGAACTTGCCGTTGAGCAATTAAATTTACAAATTCGTTTTGATTTCGAGGATAATGACGATTACATTACATGCCCCATTGGTGTAGTGGAAAAAAACGAGAATGGGGCATTGATTTGGTCTAAAGACTACATCCCTCCATTATTGTCGATTACAGGTTCGGAAGTTTTACTTTCATGTCTGAATAGAATCACTTTGCTGGTGTTGTCCCGTATAGATAACTTATCCGCCCGCCGCCGGGCGCGTAGTGAAAAATACGGTCGATTTTTTTCTGTGTCTGACTCAACCTTGTTCTGGTTCTTGCATGGATTAAATACGATTTATCCTGAATTGAAACATTTGAATGATTACCCGCAGCAACATCCTGAGGAGCTTTATAAACTCTTAGTGCGTCTGCTTGGTATGTTGTATACATTCAGGGTGAGTGAATCTGTGAATGAGATGGAACCATACGATCATTTTGATCTGTTTGGAACCTTCAACCGTTTGGAGTTGAAAAATCCGCAGTCTGTTAGATGAAGTCATTCCATCGCCTGTCATCGAATTGTCGTTAGAACATACAAAATCCACACATTGGCGAGTCTCAGATATTTGACAGCAGAATTGATGATAATGCGGAGTTTTTATATCTCGGCACATTCTGATTCCGTTGTTTTTTGCTGAATTGCAGAAGCAATTGCCATTGGTCAGCAAAATTGTGCGCCTGAAGACGTGGAACGCGTTATCAATACGGCAGTAATGGGAGTGCCTTTTGCAGTTGTTGAATCAAACCCCTCCTGGTTTGCCGTTCAGAATGGATAATGTTTACTTTCAGATTAGACAAACGGCATGTGGCATTTTCAAGAATGATGCAATCGCAGGTATGTAGTATTTACGTTCCAACATCTATACCCAATTTACATTTAAGCTTGTTTGCAGTAGTGAGTATTTAATATGAACCATAATCCATTGATTCGAAGTGAATTAAGAGATACTGCTTTGACCGTATCCGCATTATCGGCAGGTTTTAGTCCCGAGCATGCCTCAACATGGTATGAGTATGGCAAAACTTTGGTAGAGAATTTAAGAAAAAATTTAGCAAGCTCTGGTCGTAGTGCAGAGGAGATTGAAGAGATTTCTTATGCGCAGTGTGCGCTTTTGGATGAGGTTGCACTGCAGAATCTGCAAGGAAGTGATCGAGAAGTGTGGGAAATGAATCCCATGCAAGTACATTTCTTCCAATCATACAATGCAGGCGATGTATTGTGCGACAAAATTGAAAAGCTATGCAAAACAGGCAGTGCCAATTCTTTGATCGCTGAGGCATATTTGAGTGTAATCAATTTGGGCTTCAAGGGACGTTATATTTTAGATGAAATGGCTCTTCAAAATTCACAAAATAGCTTGTAAAAAATGGTTGCCGGGTTGTCTAGCAATGCGGTAACTCAAGATGGGCAAATATTCTATGTCGATCGTAAAAAGCATGCCTCTTAAGAGTTTGCTGACGATTAGTCCGATATGGGTATTTATCTGTTGTTCTGTTATTGCAGTAGTAGCTTATTTTGCATTTGGATACTATCTGGATACTTTTGGTTGAACAAACTCAAGCATTATAAATTTAGAGTAATTTCATAATGACTTATCAAAAAGCTCTCGTCTTTTCATTATTTTTATAGTAGTTGAGCTTATACTGTTTTATGTATTGGCAATATATTGGCAAGCTAGTTGGATGCTGAAAGGCGGTATTCTAGCTTTGTCAATTGTTGCTATATTTTGTGCTTTGGTTAATCAGGCAGCGTAAGGACAAGGAAAAATATCAGTATTGGTTCAGAAGTTTGGCAGCAAATTGCGACAGAATTAAATAATACTGGATTTACTGGACGTTACGTTTTGCGTATGCCTGATTCTGCAGTGAAGATGTCGAATTTAGTCGAGAGGTATGATGACACAGTATATATAAATATTTTTAATCCGGAACATTTATACACTGTAGTTTGGAATCTGCTTCAGAATATAGCCCGTAAACAAATCTCACTCAGCATAGAGCTGGTGTTGTCTCCCGCCATAAATGCCGATGTATCTATGATTATGCGGGGGTGGTTGCGCAATATATTGTTTTTTGCAGAAAAATGGGTATATCTATACCTGTAAGTTTTGTTATTCGTCTCCCTTTCTTTTTCAAAGAGTCTTCAGATAAAAAGAGAGCTATTTTTTGCCTTAAAAACTCAAGGCAGATGGAATGTATTAAATATTAATCAGTTTTTTTACTGATTTTAAAGAAAGTCTGTCTATTGAGTTTTTTACAGCAAAAATAAACAATCAAACGGTTGTCAATATATATGGCTGATCGAGGCACTCAATTGCGTCGAAGAGCAATTGTTGAATCTGTACAGACGGGGGTGGGAATATGTCGATGTACGCAGCTTAAGCGTAGTTGACGATGGAGACTGCCAAGCCAAATCAGTATGGGCAACTTATATTTCTAAGAATACACAAGGGTTAATCCATTCTTTTAATAATTATCAAGGTAATCAATTTCAATATATTCATACCGAATTGTCAGATAAATATACCGTTTATCATAAAAAAATCATGCTATTGATATACTTTTTAAAGTATTATCTGTTTGTGCATTAGGTTTTTTATCTGCCTCGTTTTTCTCTATGAAAAACAATAGCCGTTTAATAGAACAAATCAGCCGGCATATAGAAAAATGTTCGGTCTGAGGCAAATTCAAATGAGCGGCAACAACATTTGGTATTGCTAAAGCAGGATTTGCAATTGCTTGAGAAATACCGTGATGAGGGTGTACCAGCACATTTAGGATTAGGGTTATATCGTGCGGATTTATATATTCCAAAGTTAAAAGCCTTAATGCCGAAAGATCCTCCACCTCCAAAACCGATAAAACCGGAACCTGTGAAACCTGTAGTTATTACTTTTAGACAGCTTGGCTTTGTTTGAAACAGGTCAGTTTGAACTAAAAAATAATGCCAATAAAGCATTGATTGGTGCATTAAAAAGCAATTGAGTCACATCCTGATACACGAATTTTAGTTGAAGGACATACTGATAATGTTGGAAATCCTGTTTCTAATCAGCAATTATCAGAAAAAGCGTGCTCAATCGGTCAAAGATTGGTTGGTTATCTCTTCTAATGTTCCGGAGAGTCGGTTTGAGGTTAAAGGATTGGGTGATACCAAGCCTATTGCAGATAATCAGACGGAAGAAGGTAAGGCCAAAAACCGTAGGGTTGAGATCATACTGATTCCGGCTGTAAAACAGTAAATTTAATGCAGCACAAGTTGCTTTAAGCCTCACAACTTAAGGCGTTTTCAATAAAACTAAGGAGTAAAAATATGGCAATTCCTGCTTATATGTGGTTGAAAGACGACGGCGGTTCCGTTATTAAAGGTTCTGTTGACGTCAATGGTCGCGAAGACAGCGTTGAAATCGTTGAGTTTCTGCACAATGTCCGTATTCCTACGGATGCCAATACTGGCAAACTGACAGGTACTCGCGTTCACGAACCTATCGTATTGTTCAAAGAATACGATGCTTCTTCACCATACCTGTACAAAGCAGTAACAACTGGTCAAACTTTGAAAGAAGTAGAAATCAAGTGGTACCAAATTGACGCTTCTGGTCAAGAGAAAGAGTATTTCAATACCAAACTGGACAACGTTAAAGTTGTAGCAGTAGGTCCTGTAATGCACAATATCAAAGACCCTGCTCGCGAACGTTACAATCACTTGGAACGCGTTGAATTGCGTTACGAAAAATCACTTGGACTTATAAAGACGGAAACATCATTCATTCCGACAGCTGGAACGAAAGCCGCGCTTAATAATCCACATAAAGTGCTGCCTGATAAAGGTAGCACTTTTTTTATAACACATTTTTACATCAGGGATATCAAATGTCTGCACATGATCAAGCATTATTATTACGTCGTCTGAACACGCATTGTCAGCAGGCGATGGAAGCTGCACCGGCTTATGTCAAACACGAGGTCATGCCGAAATTACGGTTGACCATTTATTTATCAAATTGCTCGAACTAGGGGATGGAGACGTTAATGCCTTATTGAGGCGTTACGAAATTGATTTAGAAAATATTTGGAATCCTTTGTTGAGTACGATGGACAAACTTCCACGCAATGTTCGTGGTAATCCTTCTTTGTCTAAATCATTGATTAGTTTATTGTCGGATGCATGGTTGTTGGCAAGTGACGAAGGTGCATCTGAGATCCGTTCAGCTTTCCTGTATCAGGCATTGCTGAAATCTCCTTACCGTCTGATGACGCAGGAAGCATGGCCCTTATTAAGCCTGACTGAAACACAGATAGGTCGTCTGAAAACTTGGTTGGACGAAGTTTCTATCGAAGGTGAGAATAATACATTTGCGCAGCCGGCTTCAGAAGAAGGTCAGCATACAGTTTCAGCAGAATCTAAACCCCAACAAAACCGCTACAGCAGGACAAAACGATGCGCTTGCACGTTTTACCGTCAATTTGACTGAAAAAGCCGCTCAGGGCGGTATTGACCCTGTATTTGGACGCGAAACCGAAATCCGTCAAATGATGGATATTCTGTCGCGTCGCCGTAAGAACAACCCGATTCTGGTTGGCGAACCGGGTGTCGGTAAAACTGCATTGGTAGAAGGTCTGGCATTGAAAATCGCTTCAGGCGAGGGTGCCTAAGATATTGGAAAACACCCAAGTATTGGTTTTGGACTTAGGTCTTCTGCAAGCGGGTGCGGGGGTGAAGGGTGAATTTGAACAACGCCTGCGCAATGTTATCGAGGCTGTTCAGAATTCTGAAGAACCCGTTTTATTATTCATCGACGAAGCGCATACGTTAATCGGTGCTGGAAACAGTGCAGGCGGCGCGGATGCAGCCAACCTCTTAAAACCGGCCTTTGGCGCGGGGTGAATTGCGTACCATCGCAGCGACAACCTGGAGCGAATACAAACAATACTTTGAAAAAGACGCCGCGTTGGAACGCCGTTTCCAAATGGTCAAAGTTGACGAACCCGATGATGAGGCTGCGTTCACCATGCTCCGCGGTTTGAAGCAACGTTATGCCGCTTACCATAAAGTTCATATTCAGGACTCCGCCGTCATCGCAGCTGTACAACTTTCCCGAAAATACATTACTGGTCGCCAACTGCCGGACAAAGCCGTAGATTTGTTGGATACGGCAGCCGCACGCGTCCGCATGAGTTTGGATACCGTGCCTCATATTTTTCGGTTTGATGGATGCCCAAATTTCTTCACTGCAGCGCGAACTGGAAGCATTGGATGCCGACAAGCAATTGGGTCGTCTGAATGCATCGCAGCAAGATAACATTCGACAAGTTGAGCAAGAGATTGCCCAGTTGAATGAAGAGCGCGAAGAAATGAACCGCCGATATCAGGAAGAAAAACAATTGGCGGATGAAATCCAATCCCTTGATGGAAGCGGCCAAGAATACAGAATTGACTTCTGAAGAGCGACAAGCCGCGCAACACAACTCTGACCGAGAAACAGCAACAGCTTGATGCCGTTGTCGCCGGCAAACCGTTGATTTTTCACCAGCGTTGATGAGACCGTAATCGCCGATATTATTGCCGATTGGACGGGTGTCCCCGCAGGCAGCGTTCTCAAAGACGAACTGGCCAACCTGCTGCAACTGGAAAGCCTGCTTGAGAAACGCGTGGTTGGGCAAAGTGAAGCCATTCATGCTATCGCGCAAAGTTTGAGAGCCGCTAAAGCCGGTTTGAAAACCAACGATTCCCCCATTGGGCGTATTCCTGTTGAGCGGTCCGTCCGGCGTAGGCAAAACAGAAACGGCGCTGGCTTTGGCAGATGCGCTGTTTGGCGGCGAAAAATCGCTGATTACCATCAACCTGTCCGAATACCGCGAAGCACATACCGTTTCCCAACTCAAAGGTTCGCCTCCGGGTTATGTCGGTTATGGCGAAGGCGGCGTTTTGACCGAAGCAGTACGTCAAAAACCTTACAGCGTCGTATTATTGGATGAAGTTGAGAAAGCCCATAAAGACATTCTCAATCTCTTCTACCAAGTCTTTGACAAAGGCATGATGCGTGACGGCGAAGGTCGGGAAATCGATTTCAAAAATACCGTTATCTTGATGACGTCAAACTTGGGTGCGAACGAATTGACCCAATTGCTGCAACCGCAAGAGCCTGAAGAAACAGAAGAAGCTGTTGCAGAAGAGGGTAAAAGAGCAAAACGCGCAAGAACAGATTGTGGACACTGAAGTCGAACTTTCTGCACAAATGCCGGATGGCTCGTCTGAAAAACGCCTGCGTTTCAGACGACCCTGTTGAAACCGATGAAACGCCTGAATTTAGTCTGGAAGAGTTGGCAGAAGCGATTCGTCCGATACTGACAGACCATTTCCAAGCTGCTCTGTTGGCGCGTATGCAGGTTGTTCCCTTATCGTCCGTTGGAAAAAGAGGCATTGGCTCAAATCGTCAGACTGAAGCTGGACAAAATTGCTGACCGACTGTACGAAGCCCATCAAACACGCCTCAATTACAGCGAAGATTTTTGCAGCGCTTCTGGCTGATTCTTGCACTACCGGCGACAGCGGCGCACGCAATATCGACCATTTGCTCAACCGCCAAGTCATGCCTGCCATCGCGCAAAGCTTTTTGCAATGGCAGCAAACCGCAGGGCATATGCCTGAACATGCAAAAATTGGAGTTGGGTGAAGACGGAATAGACGTTTTATTTGAATAATGGGAAGAGAATAGGTCGTCTGAAATCATTATGTTGTTCAGACGACCTTCATTAATCTTTCACTTTATTGATAACGCATCCCGAGAGTTATTAGAAAGGTCGTCTGAAAAAAGCTTTTCTTAGTTCAGACGACTTTTTATAGTTAACGCATTATTGAAACCCATTATATAGTGGATTAACTTTAAATCAGGACAAAGGCGACGAAGCCGCAGACAGTACAGATAGTACGGAACCGATTCACTTGGTGCTTCAGCACCTAGAGAATCGTTCTCTTTGAGCTAAGGCGAGGCAATGCCGTCCTGGTTTAAAGTTAATCCACTATATTTGGATTGCGGCTTAATCAGATTTTATGCAGTGTATTGATAAATATTGAGAAAATAATGTCTTGTTACTCTCTTTATATTGTGTCAAAACACGGATATTTAAAAGCTGTTCTACGAACAAATGGGTTTGATATCGCTCAGACTCAACCTGATAAAAAAGGCTGAATAAAAGTGATAGCTTTGTTATAATGAAACTATAGAGATTTCCATCAGTTTCTTGGCATTGCGCCGTTTTATCCATATCAACGAAAGAGGAAAACAAAATGTTTCCAGAATATCGCGATTTAATTTCAAAATTAAAACAAGAAGATGCGCATTTTGCACGATTGTTTGATGAGCATAACGAGCTGGATGACAAAATTACCGGTTTGGTAAACAACCCTGTTACCAGCGGCTCTGAAGAAATCGAAGAGTTGAAAAAGCTAAATTGAAACTGAAAGACGAGTTGTACGCTCTTCTGCAAAAAGCAGCAGGCAAATAATTCGAGTTTCTCAGGTCGTCTGAAACCGATATCGGGATTTCAGACGACCTTTTGTTTGCGGGTGAGACGTAGGACAGGATAAGGCAAGGGAAGTACAGACAATAAACAGGTGCTGGTTTATTGCATGAATACAAAGCAAAGGTCGTCTGAAAACGCTTGCGCGTATAGTGGATTAACTTTAAACCATTACGGCGTTGCCTCGCCTTAGTTTCAAAGAGAACGATTCTCTAAGGTGCTGAAGCACCAAGTGAATCGGTTCCGTACTATCTGTACTGTCTGCGGCTTCGTCGCCTTGTCCTGATTTAAAGTTAATCCACTATATATTTTCAGACGACCTTTTTCATTCCATTTACAGCCATTGTGCTAAGGATTCGGTATCCAAGTCCCATTGCCAGATGCTGTTGTCCGTGCCGTCCAATCCGCGCAGGAAGAGGTATCGGATGGCGATTTTGGGTAACGGCTTTGCCACGCAGTTTGAAATAGCGGGCCACGGCGATGGCGTAGATGAGTGCTTGCAGGTAGTAGTGGTCGCTCTGCTACGGCTTCGTTCATGGCTTGTTGCGTATAGGCTTCGGCGCTGTCGCCCAGATGGTTGGATTTGTAGTCGATGATGCATACGAGGTCGTCTGAATCTGGCAGACCATGTCGATGAAGCCGTTGAGAAAACCTTGTACGTCTTGGAAATCCAATCTTTCCGCGGCTTCGATACATTCCGGCGGCAGTGAACTGTTTTCACGGGCAAACCAGCGGCGCAGGTCATGGAGTTTGAAGTCTTCGGTGTAGAGGGTGAACCCCATTTCCGGAAGGTGGCGTTCGGGTGGGATTTCAGACAGGCTTTTGTGCAACAAGGCGCGTTTTTGCGGCAGGTGTCGAGCATTTGCTTGACGGCATCTGTCCAGAGTAGGTCGAAACCGTAGCGGGTCAAGGTTTCGCTAATCAGGCTGCTTTTGGCTTTTCGGCGCTTTGGGCAAAGTTGAATTTTTTCCAACATTTCATGCAGACAGACGCCGGCGCTGGCGCCGCGCGGGAAATGGTGGATGTCGGTGTTTGGGAGGTCGTCTGAAACGAGGAGGGCGGTTTCAGACGACCTTTCGTGTCGGCGGCGGTTTCTGCGGGATCGAGTGCGGGTTGTAATTCTTCGCGCTCGTCGTCTCGGGTTTTGACTTGGCGGCTGAGGCCGGTAAAGCTGGTATGCCTGATGAACTGAAATCCGCGGGCAGGGATAACGGCGGCTTGATAGAGGTCGTCTGAAAGATGGCGGTTTTGCGCGGCAGCAGGTTGCGGCGCGTCTTCGGAAAAAGCTGAAGTCGGTATGTTCGGGGGATTGTTGAGGAAACGCAGCCAGTTGTTTTTCAGCATTTGCAGCTCGCCTAGGGGCTTTGTTTGCTTTGCGTTCTTGGTCATAGGCCCGGCGGGTATCCGCCCGATTGCCGTCGGCGCTGCCTTCAAGCAGGTAGGCAAAAAGGGGAATCGGCGGTATCGCCGCAATGGGCGGCATAAAGGACGAGCTGCTCTTCGGCACGGGTCAGCGCGACGTACAGCAGGCGCAGGCGTTCTGCCATTTCTTCGTCGGCAAGGTGGATGCGGTCTTCTTCGTTGAGTTGCGATTTGGCAAGCAGTTCGGTGGTGTGGTCGGCGGTGTGGAGGATTTGCCAATCGGCGGGCTTCATGTCTTTCGCGTCCCAAACGAAAAGGGCAATAGACCAAAGGATATTGCAAACCTTTGAGGCATGCATGGTGACGATTTTGACCAGTGCTTCGTCGCTTTCAAGCCGTAACAGTCCTGATTCGCCGACAGAGCGGTCTTGCGCGAGGCTGATTTGGTCGTTGAGCCATTGATGCAGGGCGGCGGGGCTGAGGCTTTGTCCCTTCTTCTTCGGAGAGGCACTCTAAAAAGCTGATGGAAATTGGTGAGGCCGCGCTCGTCGCCGCGTGCAAGCAATCCGGTTTCGATGCCGTGCAACGAGGAGAAGTGTTGCAGCGCGGCATAAATCCCGCTTTTTCCGCCAAATGGCAACGGATTCGGCGGAGGTGTTTATCCAGTTTAATAATTCGGCTTCGTTGCGGTTGAGTTGATACAGGGCTTGCGCGTCGTAGCCGAACAATGTGCCGGATAAGACAAAGCGCAGAGAGCCGATTTGTCCGGGATTGAGCCAATAATCCAACAGCGCGGCAAGGGCGAGGGCTTCGGGCGTGGTGAAAACCGATTCTCGCGACAGCAAAACGCTTTGTATGCCGCGCGTTTTTCAGCGCTTTTGCCACCATCACGCCTTCGTTAAACGTCCTGACCAAGACGGCAATGTCGCCCGAAACGACCGGCCTGTCTTTGAATTTCAGACGACCCTCGGCAGCTTCGTTGAGCGTGTGGGCGATTTCGTCGGCGCAATATTCGGAGGCACGGCGGCGCAAGATGTCTTTGTTGAGTACTTCGTCGTCTTTGCCGTTGAGCCAGCGTATCTGTATGGCAGTTTGGGGCGGCGAAAGCCGGCTTTCGGAACGTGCGGCGCCGACTTCGGTATAGTCTATGCCGTCCAAGACGAAAGGACGGTTTTTGCAGCGGAACAATGCGCCTATGCCGTTAATCAGCTTGGCATGGCTGCGGTAATTGGTCGCCAGCGTGTAGCTGTGTTGCGCGTCGGCTGCGGCTTGCAGATAGGCGTAAATGTCGGCGCCGCGAAAGCTGTAAATGGCTTGCTTGGGGTCGCCGACTAGGAATAAGGGCTTGTTTTGGCTGATGAAGATTTTTCGGAAAATCTCGTATTGCAGCGGATCGGTGTCTTGAAATTCGTCAATCAAAGCGATGCGCCAGTTTTGCGCTACCGCCTGAGCCAGTGAATCGGCCTGCGGGTTGTTGGTCAATGCGTCGTAAACATCAAGCAGCAAATCGTCGAAACCGCGTTCGCGCTTGGATTTTTTCTGTTTGCTCAGACTGGCATTAAGATGGTCGAGCAGGTCGAGGTGGAGCAGGGTAAGCGTATCTTCTTCAGCTTGCGTAATGGCAGCCGAATCTGCGCCGAGATTCGCCAATATCTGCAAATCGGCAAAGGTGGCAGCATCAGGAGTATTGCCTTTTTTTGACTTTTGGACTCTATAGGCTTCTGCGGCAAACATGGGCAGCTTTTCTGCCGTCGTTTTGCTAAAAAGAAGGAAGGGCATCGGATTGGGAGGCGGATTGGAGTTCGAGAAAGACGGTTTTGAATGTTTTTCTTGGTATGAGTTGCCATTTAATATCGGACGGATGCGCCAGAATGTTTCTTCCAAAGCATCCAGTTTGGAACGCACTTTTTTCCCATGTTTTTCCGAAAGTTTTTCCTGCGCGGCGACTAGGTCTGCTTCGGGTCGTCTGAAAACCAAATACGGACGGCTGACGAACTTTTGTATTGCCGCCAGCATGGTTTGCGGCGTTTGGTGGCGTTGAAATACCAGCTTCGCCAAAAACGGGATGATTGACGATGCGGTCGCGCCAAAAATCTTGAGCGGGAATCAGCAGGCGGTCGCGGTTGTCTTCGGTCAGCTCGACATCCATAGGCGCACGACACAAAAAAACGCATAATCGCGCAAAATGCGTTGGCAGAAGCCGTGAATGGTATAAATCGCGGCGTTGTCGAATTGCCCGATGGCAGCCTTGAGGCGGACAATCAGCCGCGACCGACTTTCTTGAGCCAATGCCTGTTTGAGCAAACCGGTCAGAAACACATCGCCCGGATGATTGTCTCGGCAGTATGCTTCAAGGTCGTCTGAAAGATTGCCCGTATCCTCCACGCTCTCCAAAGCCTGCAATACTTCGTCCAAACGTGCGCGTAAACGGGTTTTCAATTCCGCCGTAGCAGCCTTTGGTAAAAGTAACGGTCAAAAATGCTTTCGACAGGCATCTGCTCAAGCACGACCAAGCGCGTGAACAAAGCCGCAATGCCGTAGGTTTTGCCCGTACCGGCAGAAGCTTCAATCAGATTGGTACCTGCTATGGGGATGTTTAGGGATCGAAGGCTGGAATGGAGGCGTTGGCGGGCATGATAAAAAGGAGGGAAGTACAGACAGAAGGCGTAATCATAGCAGAGGTCGTCTGAAAAACGGTGGGGAGCTTGGGGGTGAAAACGGGCTTTTGGCTTGGTTGTATGGCAGGCTTGCGATTTTTCGGTTGCGTTCCGTTGGATTTATAGTGGATTAAATTTAAATCAGGACAAGGCGATGAAGCCGCAGACAGTACAGATAGTACAGAACTCGATTCACTTGGTGCTTCAGCACCTTAGAGAATCGTTCTCTTTGAGCTAAGGCGAGGCAACGCCGTACTGGTTTAAAGTTAATCCACTATAATTGTTGATATCAGCCCTAAAAATAGGGTGAGGTAACGAAGAAAAACGGCAGCTTTTAGGCTGCCGTTTTCTTTAGTGCGATTAAGCTTGGTCTTCCGGTTTGTCAGATAACTCTTGGGCTTTATCAGTTGGCTCTGAGCGGTTTCTGTGGAAGCAGGTTCATGCTGACTGACTGCTTCTGGAGATTGTGTTGCCGCTTTGGTTTCAGATTGTTCCGGATTGTCTTGACGCAGATTGTGACTGTAGTCTTTAGGCGGGCTGGGTTGCTTTGCCCTGCCATAATTTCCAGCACTTGATCGCGGTCTATGGTTTCCCAATCCATCAAGGCTTTGCACATAATTTCCATCTTATCGCGGTTTTCATCAAGGATTTTGTAAGCTACTTGATACTGCTCATCCAAGATGCGGCGAATTTCTGCGTCGATTTCTTGTTGGGTTTTTTCGGAAATGTTTTGGGAACGGGTAATGCTGCGTCCCAAGAATACTTCGTCTTCATTTTCCGTATAAACCATTACGCCCATTTTATCGCTCATGCCGTAACGGGTGACTCATCTCGCGCGCCATTTGGGTGGCACGTTCGAAATCGTTGGATGCGCCGGTAGAAATACGGCCGATGAAGATGTCTTCGGCAATGCGTCCGCCAAACAGAATCGACAATTGGCTCAGCATTTGGTCTTTATACATGCTGATACGGTCGCGTTCGGGAAGCTGCCAAGTCAAACCGAGCGCACGTCCGCGCGGCATGATGGTCACTTTGTGAACCGGATCGGTAAACGGCAGGCTTTCGGCAACAATCGCATGACCTGCTTCATGGTAGGCGGTCGCACGTTTTTCGTCTTCGTGCATTACCATGCTGCGGCGTTCGGGACCCATATAGATTTTTGTCTTTGGCATCTTCAAAATCGCTTTGGTCAACTTTTGATTTTGTTGCGGCGGCCTGCAAACAGGGCGGCTTCATTGACCAAGTTGGCCAAATCCGCACCGGAGAAGCCCGGGGTGCCGCGTGCCAATGATGTCAAATCCACGGATTCGTCCAAAGGTACTTTTTCGCATGGACTTTCAGGATTTGCTCGCGACCGCGGATATCGGGCAGCGGAACAACAACCTGACGGTCGAAGCGGCCGGGGCGTTGCAATGCCGGATCCAGTACGTCGGGACGGTTGGTTGCGGCGATGACGATAACGGTATGATTGCTTTCAAAACCGTCCATCTCGACCAAAAGCTGGTTCAAGGTTTGTTCGCGCTCGTCGTTGCTGCCGCCCAAGCCGGCACCGCGTTGACGGCCGACAGCGTCGATTTCGTCAATGAAAAATGATACAAGGGGCGTTTTTTTCTTCGCTTGTTCAAACATATCGCGCACGCGGCTTGCACCGACGCCGACGAACATTTCAACAAAGTCGGAGCCTGAAATGCTGAAGAACGGCACACCGGCTTCGCCTGCGATGGCTTTTGCCAGCAAAGTTTTACCGGTACCCGGGCTGCCTGCCAGCAAAATGCCGTGCGGAACGCGCCGCCCAAGCTTTGATAGCGGTTGGGGGATTTCAGATAATCAACGATTTCTTGTACTTCTTCTTTTACTTCATCACAACCGGCAACATCGGCAAAAGGTAACTTTATTGGTTTCTTTGTCCATCAGGCGGGCGCGGCTTTTTACCGAAAGAGAATGCGCCGCCCTTGCCACCGCCGCCGTTCTGCATGCGCATGAAGTAGAACCATGCGCCAATCAGCAGCAATACCGGCAGCAGGCTGAAAACCAGGCTGGTAAAGATACTCGGTTTTTTTCTTCAGGGATAACGTTGACGCGGACTTTATTGTCCAAAAAGCGTTTTTGACCAAATTATCGTCCAAAGGCGCATTGGTGAAGAAAGTGGGATTTATCGGTACGTTCGCCCTTTGATCAGATAGCCGATGATGGCGGAGCCTTCGATTTTGACGTTGCTCACTTCACCGTTGTTTACCTGTTGGATAAATTGAGAGTATTCGATTTGCTGCTTGTTTTCCTGCTTGCTGGTCAGTGCGTTGAACGCAGCCATCAAACCGACGCACAAAGCGACCCATAACAGGATGGACTTAAAGGTATTCCCCACTTAGCCAGACTCCATGATATTAAGATAAACGAAAGGAAGATTTTAAAACACGCTGCCTGTATTGTCAGCGTTTATTTTTCCTAATAAATAAATCTCACTGGAACGATTGCGTGATGCTTCGGGCTTGCGCGTCTGCACCGTTCCGAAGATTTCGCGCATGGCTGCCATATATTCCTGATAGCCCGCTCCCTGAAATACCTTCACCAAAAAGCTGCCGCCCGTTTTCAAATGATTGACGGCAAAGTCCAAAGCCAGTTCGCACAAGTAAAAGCTGCGGGCTTGGTCGGTTACGGCGTTACCCGACATATTGGGTGCCATATCGCAAATTACAAGGTCTAGCGGGCGGGCGTCCAGCAGGGTTTCAAATTGCGCCAATACTTCGTCCTCCCTGAAGTCGCCCTGAATAAAAGGAAACGCCTTCTATTTCATCCATAGGCAGGATATCCAATGCGAACACGCGCCCTGAATTGCCGACCAGTTTTGCTGCTACTTGCGACCAGCTTCCGGCGCGCTGCCTAAATCCGCCAAAACCGTGCCGGGTTTGATTAATTTGTCTTTTTCGTTGATTTCCAGCAGTTTATATGCAGCGCGGGCGCGATAGCCGTCTTTTTGCGCCATGTGGACGTAATGATCGTTGACGTGTTCGTGAAGCCAGGCTTTTGATGATTTTGAACGTACTGCCATAATTTATTTTAATGATTTAGAGAAACGCCGTATTGTACGTTATTTTCCCCCGAGATTGCGCCAAATCGCGTACAATGCCGCATTATTCTTTCTTTTTCAAGCACTAGAACATGACTGACAATAAATTAAGCACCAAAGAAATTTTGGAATTGAAAGCCCGCGCCCATCACCTTCATCCTGTTGTAATGGTGGGACAGCAAGGTTTGACCGAGTCCGTTATCAAAGAAACCGATGCCGCCCTGACGGCGCATGAGTTAATCAAAGTCCGTGTATTTGGCGACGACCGAGCCGAGCGCGTTGAAATTTGCAATGCGCTGTGCGAAGCCGTCGATGCGCAACTGGTTCAGCATATCGGCAAACTGTTGGTGTTGTGGCGTAAAAACTTGGAGGTTTGATTCTTCAAGAGCATATTCAGACATCTTAAGGACAGATGTACAAAAGGTCGTCTGAAAATATTTATGACTCTTACCAAGTGTTTTTGTTATGCGCTCGTAAAATCAGGAAAATCGATAAACTCTCTGAGATTGATTACTGTCAATGGGAACATACCCGCAGTTTTAAAGCTGCGATTGGCTATACTAACGATAGGGAGCACATCATGAAAGCATTATCTGTTGCACTGGTTTTTATTGACTTTGGCAGGCTGTCACAATACTTGGAACGGCGTTCGGGAAGACGGTTCACGCATTATCGGGCGTTCTGTCAGCGGTATTGAGGCACGGTATCGGTAAGGCAGGTCAGGCATTGGAACGTACCGGCAGCAGAATCGACAATCGCCAACAAGTACAGCCTCAAATGTCCGGACAGAATCAATATCCCTACCCGGCGCAGAACCAATATCCTGAGCAGAATCAATACCAATACTAAGTCTTTTAGTACCGACCCCTGATTACATGGTTTTGTAGTCGGGGTTTTGGTTTTTCAGACGACCTTTATCCTGTATGATTCGGGATTGGCAATGAAATGGGCATATCTTTAGCCGTCTTTCTTTACTTATAGTGGATTAACTTTAAACCAGTACGGCGTTGCCTCGCCTTAGCTCAAAGAGAACGATTCTCTAAGGTGCTGAAGCACCAAGTGAATCGGTTCCGTACTATCTGTACTGTTTGCGGCTTCGTCGCCTTGTCCTGATTTAAATTTAATCCACTATCTATTTATAACAATATGAAAAAAATCTCATTTTCTGGCTTGCGCTGTTGGCTGCGGCTTTCAGTTTTTATTATCAGCAAAACCATAGAATTTCTCATACCGAGCTGATTCATGCTGAGTCGCCGCATGACAGGTCTTCCGTGTCTTCATTCGGCGGATTGGCTTACCTGAATTTTTTGCGTGCAGGCGCGGGGCTGCCGACTTTGGCGCATTCGTCGGTTTTAGAAAAGTCCGCCCGCAATCATGCGCGTTATTTGTTGCAGAACCCTGAAGACGGTCATGACGAACGTCATCGCAGCAATCCGTTTTTACCGGTTACCGCCCGAATGAACGCGCCCGCAAGGTAGGTTATCTTTATGATGGCGTACATGAAAATATCACCACCGGTTTTTATCCGTATCCTGAAGATATGGATACCAATTTGCCGGTTCAGCAGCAGATTGACGGTTTGATGACCGCTATTTATCACCGCTTCTCTCTGTTGGAACAAGGCATTGATGAAGCCGGTGCGGCATTTGAGCATCGTGATGGGCGCATATCGGTCGCCATCAATCAGGGAAATCATCAGTTTAATTTTTATTGCGGTTTAGGCAGGGTTTATCCTGAACCGGGACGGCGTTACTATCAAAATGCCTGCAACAACAATGCCATTGTTTATGCGGACGAAGTCAAAGCGCAACGCGAGTTCTTATATGTCGTTTATCCGCAAGGTGATTTTTGCCATGCCGGATTTTTCACGGCGAACACCCCCGATCCCATGCCGAGACACGAATTTACCGGCAATCCGGTCAGTATCGCTTTTTCGGAATCTGCCGGAAAAATCAAAATGCGGTCGTTCAAGCTTTATCAGGGCAAATCCGAGATAGAGAAGGTCAAGGTGTTGACGGCAAGCAATGATCCGAATCAAACGTTTTCTGATCGTCAATTTGCCTTATTTCCTTTATTGCCTTTTGGAATACGATACCGCGTATCGTGCCGTATTCAGTATGAGCGCAATGGCAAATCTGAAAAAGCCGAATGGACGTTCCGAACGAAAAAAAGCCTGATTATCCTTACTTTATCGTTAAAGGTGGCGAAAATTGGCGGTTGAATCGGGTAAGAAATATTTCATTCATTGGAAGGATTTTTGGTGTCAGCGGGAATGCGAAGAGTATGTTTACCGCCAACGCGGCAAAGCGAAACTCGAAGTCATGGAGCGTCAGATCAGCGAGTATGGTGGTACGGGTTACCGGAGACAAAGGCGATGATGTCCGGTTAACGCCGAAAAGAAGAAAACGATAAGGCGGTCTTACTTTATATCTGGCAATAGGCAATCAAGGTCGTCTGAAACCTAAACAGGTTTTCAGACGACCTTCTTCTATCGCAACAAGACAAAGCAGGGTGGGGCAAGATACTTTTATTGTTTGGGTGAACCGTAAAACTGTTAGAATAGCGGAAATTTTTATTTCTTGTTTCTCAAACAATGATCCGCCATCCGAAAATTGCCGCCCATACGCGTTATGCCTTTATCTGTATCGGACTGATGATGCTTTCTTTCCTGATATATGTGGTTTTGGCAGTGTTTGATTTGGGCTTGGATATGTCGATGCGGATTGAGTTGACCCGTTTTGCGCTCATTTTTAATCTTGCTGTTTGCGTTTTTTTAGGCGGCGTTTTTTTCAATCTGGGTAGCGGTGCTGCGAAAGAAAAATGGGGGTATGACATGAACCAAGTTGATAACAACATTCCTGAAGAAATCCGTTTGCAACATGACCGATCGGCTTTGGTTTTGGTTTATCGCGGTGAACGTAAAACCCTTCCTGCCGAATTTCTCCGCGTTTATTCTCCCAGTGCCGAAGTGCGCGGACATGGTGCGGGACAAGATGTCTTGCGAGACAGGTAAAGCAGAAGTTACGATTTCTGATTTAGACCCTGTCGGTCAGTATGCGCTCAAAAATTACTTTTTTTCAGACGGTCATAATAGCGGTTTGTATGACTGGGCTTATCTTTATAAATTGGCTTACGATTATGATGCGCTTTGGCAGGATTATCTTCGCAGGTTAAAAGAAGCCGGAGCTTCCAGAATACCGAGTGCCGCTGACCTTGTTGCCGGTAAAAAGCATTCCCTGCGGCAGCGGCGGTTGTGGCGGGCATCATTGATTACTGAGCGTGTTTGTTCTTTTTGAAGCGGCATTGTGACGGACAGCAGGATGTCGGCAAAGCAGGCTCTGTTCCTCGCTTGAAAAAATATATCAGCCTGTCGGATGTCAAACAAAATCGGCTGGAAAGATACGGTCTTGAGGTACAATGCCACTACACGGGGGCAAGTTGCGCTGCTATCTGAATAAAAAAAGATTATTTAGCCATCCATTTGATAGACTATACCAAGCAGGTCCGCAAAAAGCATATCGTGAATGACGATAAAAATGCCATCACCTTCTGAGATGAAATTTCAGCATTCGGCGTAGCCATGGACAAATTGAAAGACAGGTTTGCCTCTCAATGATTAAACTTTCAGACGACCCCTAGAGCAAGGTCGTCTGAAAATCGAAACTACCGTTTGAACCATATTGATTTCAGATTATTTTAGGAAAGCACCTCTATGAGCGACCACAAAACCCATTTCGGTTTCACTACCGTAAACGAAGAAGAAAAAGGCAGGGTAAAAGTGGCCGAAGTGTTCCATTCCGTAGCCAAAAACTACGACATCATGAACGATGTCATGTCTGCTGGCCTGCACCGCGTTTGGAAACATTTCACCATCAATACCGCCCGTCTGAAAAAGGGCGATAAAGTGCTGGATATCGCCGGCGGTACCGGCGACCTGTCGCGCAGCTGGGCCAAGCGTGTGGGCAAAGAAGGCGAAGTGTGGCTGACCGACATCAACTCATCCATGCTGACCGTCGGCCGCGACAGACTGCTGAATGAAGGTTTGATTCTGCCCGTGTCGCTGGCCGATGCCGAAAAGCTGCCGTTTCCGACAACTACTTCAATCTGGTTTCCGTTGCTTTCGGTTTTGCGCAACATGACCCACAAAAGATGCCGCACTCAAAGAAATGTACCGTGTGCTCAAACCGGGCGGAACGCTCTTGGTGTTGGAATTTTCCAAAGTCTACAAACCACTGGAAGGCGCATACGATTTGTATTCCTTCAAACTGCTGCCGGTCATGGGCAAACTCATTGCCAAAGACGCAGACAGCTATCAATATCTGGCAGAATCCATCCGCATGCACCCCGATCAGGAAACATTGAAACAAATGATGCTGGATGCCGGTTTCGACAGCGTTGATTACCATAATATGAGCGCAGGCATCGTAGCCTTACATAAAGGTGTGAAATTCTGATGCCCGAATCGGCTGACCTATCTGTCTGATGCCCCATAGCCTATTCCAAAGTATCGGGCTTATGTTGATGGCTGAAAAAGGTCGTCTGAAGACCGATTGATAAGGTTTTCAGACGACCTTTGTTGTAAGAAATCTCTGAGTTGTACTGATATATAGCTGCCTGAAGGCGGCTGGTTGATTCCTTTCATAAATGTTCATTCATAAATGTTTCAATACACAGCCGCCCGAAGGCGGCTGGAAAGAACCTGGGTTTTAGTTTGGCATTTTTGTTTCAACACACAGCCGCCCGAAGGCGGCTGGGTATTCTAATCATCATCCCGCATATAACTATTGTTTTCCAACACTGGCACCGCCCGAAGGCGGCTGGACAGCGTTCATAGATTACCCTTACTTATTCCGTTTCAACACACGGCCGCCCGAAGGCGCTGGCGGAATCTCGGATAATATCGCGCGGGTTTGCGTCGGGTTTTCAACACACAGCCGCCCGAAGGCGGCTGGTGCCATCTTTCGGTTATTTGAGGTACTACAAGCTGTTTCAACACACAGCCGCCCGAAGGCGGCTGGGTCGATGTCGCGTTTCAGGGAGAGATACGGTTTCAACACACAGCCGCCCGGTGCGGCTGGACGCCAATAGTAACCGTCAATATCAGCGGAATTGTTTCAACACGCAGCCGCCCGAAGGCGGCTGGGGGTTTTGGGCAACCCGCCAACGCTCACGTCTTCGTTTCACACACAGCCGCCCGAAGGCGGCTGGACGACCAATAGTAACCGTCAATATCGGCGGAATTGTTTCAACACACAGCCGCCCGATGACGGCTGGGTTTCCTCGCCTGCAACACCATAAACCCCGTCTGTTTTAGCTACACAGCCGCCCGAAGGCGGCTGGTTTTGAAGAAAGGTGGTGATGATTCAAGATGTGTTTCAACACACAGCCGCGAAGCGGCTGGGCAGCCAATCAAGATAACAAGCCGATTATTGTTTCAACACACAGCCGCGAAGGCGGCTGGTTTTAGCTCGAAATCAACCTTGGTAATACTCATGGGTTTTCAACACACAGCCGCCCGAAGGCGGCTGGCCCGCTGCGTAATCTCAGGCGGCGTGTAATGGTTTTCAACACACAGCCGCCCGAAGGCGGCTGGGTTTGGCTTTCGAGCCGTATCTTGGATTCCATCCGTATGTTCCAACGCACAGCCGCCCGAAGGCGGCTGGTATCGGGCAACAGGTCGTCTGTAAAAGTCGATGTGTTTTCACGCACACGCCCGAAGGCGGCTGGTCTTCACTATTCTTTCGTGACTCGACCGTGTTTTGTTTCAACTACACAGCCGCCCGAAGGCGGCTGGAAGTCAATACGGATAGGTTTTTGGGACGGCGCGGTTTCAACACACAGCCGCCCGAGGCGGCTGGCTGCTGCCGCCGTTGATACTGCCCCAAATTCGATGTTTCAACACACGGCCGCCCGAAGGCAGCTGGAACTATTATGAAGGCGACCTTCCTGTGGGATTTAATGTTTCACACAGCCGCCCGAAGGCGGCTGGTCGACTGGTCAGGTTTTGAAACTGCAATCAGATGTTTTCAACACACAGCCGCCCGAAGGCGGCTGGAATGAGTACTGCATTAATGCTGACATTTCTTAAAGACTTTTAACACACAGCCGCCCGAAGGCGGCTGGAATATAGTGTCAAAATGGTAACTGATTTTTGTCGTTTCAACACACAGCCGCCCGAAGGCGTGGTACATTCGAGGAGAGCTCAAATTCAGACGACCCTGTTTCAACACACAGCCGCCCGAAGGCGGCTGGTTGACTGGCGATGGGCTGGCTACCAAGACGGTACATGTTTTCAACACACAGCCGCCCGAAGGCGGCTGGATCGCCCTCGTTTACTGCCTCCTGCCCCTACGGTCTGTTTAACACACAGCCGCCCGAGGCGGCTGGGACAACTCAAGTCGTTCTATGTCCCGAATCTGCTGTTTCAGCACACAGCCGCCCGAAGGCGGCTGGACAACCTTTTCAACCCGCCCAAAACGGTAGAAATGTTTCAGCACAGCCGCCCGAAGGCGGCTGGACAAGCGAGAATCTCATACCAGGGTAACGCAACGGTTTTCACACACAGCCGCCCGAGGCGCTGGTTGACCCGCGATAACGACTACAACGCATCGCTGTTTCCAGCACAGCCGCCCGAAGGCGGCTGGATATCTTCGAAGAGTAAGATTTGTTTGAGTTTGTTGTTTCAGCACACAGCCGCCCGAAGGCGGCTGGGTTTCTTCGTGCCGACAGAATGGGCATACTGTTTCAACACAGCCGCGCGAAGGCGGCTGGCTGACTGTGCGTGTAATTCGCCGATAAATATAGTTTTCAACACACAGCCGCCCGAAGGCGGCTGGGTGACAATTTCTACGTTAGGTTTGCTTCGATCGGTTTCAACACAGCCGCCCGAGGCGGCTGGGATTACGATCGATTGCGGGTGTGGCGATTTCAGGTTTTCAACACAGCCGCGGTAGCGGCTGGTCTCCGTAAATAAAGATGCTTATTTATCTGTTAATGTTTCAACACAGCCGC